>ENA-OQHA01000013-OQHA01000013.1-human-gut-metagenome-genome-assembly--contig:-NODE-13-length-87192-cov-3.837639_pt1 | contig 87192 bp, 104 predicted proteins | sample MGYA00242558_ERZ504707 | MGnify/ENA primary metagenome ERZ504707 (study PRJEB26092, sample SAMD00036197) | human gut metagenome | host: Homo sapiens | study: EMG produced TPA metagenomics assembly of... | reverse complement strand
CCACAGACCCGACACCAAAGGGAAAACGGGAAAAACCCTCACTTCGTGAACTGGAACAGCAGATAAGACGGGATATTGAGGACGGTATCGACAGCACAGGCAAGAAAATGACGCTTTGCCAACTCTATGCCAAACAGAACGCACAGAGGGCAAATGTGAAGAAAAGCACAATAAAACAACGGGAACAACTCATGCGGTTATTGAAAGAGGATAAGTTAGGTGCTAGGAGCATTGATACGATAAAACCCTCTGACGCTAAAGAATGGGCGTTACGCATGAAAGACAAAGGCTTTTCCTACAATACCATTAACAACCATAAACGCTCGTTAAAAGCGTCATTCTATATCGCCATACAAGACGATTGCGTAAGGAAAAATCCCTTTGATTTCAAGTTAAGTGAAGTCCTAGAAAATGATACCAAAGAGAAAGTTGCATTGACAGAGGAACAGGAACAAGCCTTACTCTCATTCATCAAGACGGACAATGTGTATCACAAGTATTATGATGATGTGCTGATACTGTTAAAAACAGGACTTCGTATCTCGGAACTGTGCGGACTGACAGTAGCCGATATTGATTTCAAGAATGAAGTTGTGATTATCGACCACCAGTTACTAAAGAGCAAGGAACAAGGCTATTATATTGAAACGCCTAAGACGAAAAGCGGAATAAGGCAAGTACCATTAAGCAGAGAAACGATACAGGCATTTCAACGGGTTATGAAGAAACGCCCAAAGGCAGAACCATTTGTGATAGACGGACGGGGCAATTTCCTATTTGTCAATCATAAGGACAAGCCAAAAGTTGCGATTGATTACAACGCCTTATTTGTCCGTATGGTAAAGAAATACAACAAGCACCACAAGGACAATCCCTTGCCACATATCACACCGCATACGCTACGCCATACGTTCTGCACAAGGCTGGCAAGCAAGAACATGAACCCAAAAGATTTACAGTATATCATGGGGCATTCAAACATTAGTATCACAATGAATTGGTACGCTCATGCGTCCATAGATACCGCAAAATCAGAGGTTCAGCGTCTAATTGCATAGAAGTATTTACCACGATTTTAACCACGCTTGATAGCGAAAATATAAGAAGATAGACCTAGATATGTGAGGTTTACCACAAAGCAAAATGCCCGTAGAGCCGATAAAATAAGGCTTTGCGGACATTTAAGAAGATATAAAAAGATAGTCAAAAAGACATATATAATTTAAAATAATAGATATCATAAAACAAAAGATTATTGGATTTCTATAAATGGGGAGAAGATATCGCTTGAGTGAAAAAACAAAACGTTTTTTTCTAATAACATTACTTCTGACACCAGCTTGCTACCAGATCATGCCGGAAATCAGAATGGCATTAGTATTGGCGGCAATGGGAGAAGCTGTATTATCGGCAGATAGAATTTGGGCAAGAAATGAAAGGTTTCCTTTTGCAAATTTATATGATGACAGGAATCCTCTGTATGTACGAAAAATGATGAAGAAGAGGAAATGGCTTTCTGGGATAAATGGATATTTTGTGGTACAGATTTTGCTTTTGAGTTATGTCCTTCTGATGACAGCAGGGTTTATTTCTGATCATATAATACATAGAAGATATCAGGAAATCAGACTGGAATTTTTCTGGATTTACTGGGGAATAATAATGAGTCTTGGTGTAGTGGAGGCATATTATATCCACATTTATAAGAAAAGTTTCTGCTATCCGAGAAATAAAAAAGGTATCTGGATGCCATTCAGCTTTATCGGATATGAAATGCAGGGACTGGCAGGAAGGATACTGCCTGATCCAACAGAAGAAACGGAGAAAAATCAGCCTCTGGTGTTTGAAGAATGTCTTTTTAAAAGTGGATATGCTAAAAAAGCAAATTATATATTAAAAGAGAATGACCAAATCTGTTTTTATCAGAAAAGAAAAAATCAACAGGTAAACTTATGGGCGATCATTGATATAGCAGATATGGAAAAATGCATATCCAGCTTCTGAATGATGCATTTGAGATTTTCTGGTGTAATGAGCTGACCAGAGAAGAAAAAAGAAAGATGTACGTTTTACCTTTGTGATCCAGACTGAGAGAATCAATGATGCTATAAGCAGGATTTTATGATGGATCAGGAACACGAATGTATAAACATCGAAGTCGTATGGCTGTTTTGTATGAGAAAAAACATGACATCATAAAAATAAAATGTACGGACCGTGAGTCCAGATATAAAAATATTTACAGAGAAATGAGAGAAGAACTGAAGCGGGTGATCGGAAGACGGGATATAGATCTGTAGACTGTATGCAAAAGGGAATGTGAAAAAAATATGCTGAATCAAAGTGATAGAACCAATTGTATACCTGATAATTATTGTTAATCTGGTGATCGCTATTTCTTATAAAAGAAAATCAAAAAAGATACCAGTTAAGGTTGTTGCACCAATTGTTATATTAGGAATCGGACTCTTTGTTTGCGATACAGTGTATACTCACCGAAGTTTCAGTTCTGTGGAGAAAGCCGTGGAAGCATATGGTGATAATGCTGAGATCATCCGTATTCTGCAGGGAGAAAATTCTACATATGTTATCATGGATAACGAAGGAACAGTAGAGGGGAAGATTTTTCCGGAAAGTTCTGGGAAATGGAAATTGCCGGATTCTATATTTTATGGTACAGGCAGAGAGTATCAAGATGTAAAGATAAATATCGATATGTCAACGAGAGAAATTAATGGGGAATGGTATGTACTGGTAGTACCGAATGATGATAATTATGTAATAGCCGATGTGAAGGATTCTGTGGGAACAAAATTTCTGGAAGCAGAAAATAACAAAATGAAAAGATATGTTATGGATACATGGAACACAAACCGAAAGATTATTGGATTTCTGTAAATGGAGAGAAATATCACTTGATTAAAAGAATATGTATTAGAAAAGAAAGAGGTTATTATACCGTCAAGATGGAAAACCCCTTATAATGTGCCGGATAGTTATAACTGTCAGAATCCATTTTATGTACACGGTATGTTAAATGACAAAAAGGAATCGAAATATGCTCTTCCTATCAGGAAAAACGGAGAGTTAAAAAGTTTTTTGTTTTTGCGAAAAATAATGATTCTGTGGCTGGGAGTGTATTTTACATATCTGGGGATGCAGTATTTAAATCCAGATATAAATAGTACAGTGGTAGAAATCCTTCTGAATATCTCACTGGCTTTTATGATCATGGCAAGAGTATGCATGTGGATATTTTATGTGAAATTTTATAAAAAGAATTATAAATATCCAACAGATAAAGAAGGAAATTGGGCGCCATTCAGTTTTATGTGCCAGAATATCAATATGTATTATGAAAATCCGGTGTGTTACAGGGATTTACAGATACATTCTGATGTAATGGAAAAAGATTTTGGAATTTATCAATATATAAATACGTATAAAGCTCCTCGAAATGGAAAAACTTTTTTTCTACAGATAATGACAAAACAGATGAGATACATATTTTGGCATATGTAAAAACAGATCTGTTTCAGGAAGCGGATATCGGAAAATTAAATAAAGCTTTTGTAGAATTTTGGAAGCAATATATCAAAACAGAAGAGGAAAAAAAGAAAATATATTTTTCCTTTGTGCTGGAAGTAGAAGATGATAATCGTGTTCTGAAGAGCATTGTACGGAATAATTCAGGGATAATGATGTATAAAAGACGATACCGTCTTGGAGCGGTATATAACCGTTATTATAATCGCCTGGAAATCCTTCCGTTATATAGATATTCGATATATAAAAAACAATATGAGAAAATGAAAAAGATCTGTTGGATTGTCTGGGAATATCGGATGTTGTACAGGCTTGACGACTAGGGGGGATCATAATAAACCGAAAAAGAAAAAAATAATATACCTGGAAAAAATTTTTATTATTTTGTATTTTATTCTTTGTCATATCGTTGGATTTTTGAAGATGATAGATTCACATTTGGAGTAGCCGCTTGGGGATATTTGGCATTGACTGGATGGGTATTCAGATGTGGCGAAACACCGGATCAGGATATTTCTTCGGAAAGTGTAGATGAAAATCCTCTATATGTTTATGGGATGATGAGAAAAAATCGAAAATGGCTTTCCGGAATCAGAGGGTGTTTTCTGTTTCAAATGTTGCTTTTGACAAATGTTTTTTTGCAGCAGTATATTCCTGTTGGAAATGTTGGACGAATAGCAGTGGGAATGATGCGATTGAAAAAGCGTTATTACCACTGTATATTTTAATGACAGCGGGGTATGTTCAATTTTTGAAGCATAGTGCTAGGATTCATGCAAGAAGCTACAGGTATATAGAGAATAAAAAAGAAATCTGGATGCCATTCAGTTTTATTTGTTACAAATATGAGAGGTTAATAGATATCAAAATAACTTTTCCAGAAGAGGTCGAAGAACGAAACGTTGTATTTGAAAAAGGGCTTTTACATAACCAGTACCAAAAAAAGTCAGAATATGAACTGGACGAAAAAGGAAAAGTAAGTTTTTCAAGAAAAATAGAAATAATCAGGTGAATATCTGGGCGCTTATAGATATTACAGATATGGATAGAAATGATGTTTTGTTGTTAAATGATAAATTTGCAGAGTTCTGGATCAATGAGATGACCAGAGAAGAAAAAAAGAAGGATATTCGTTTTACATTTGTAATCCAGGTAGATGAAATGAATGATTATCTGCAGGAAATTTTTTATGAAAGCCAGGGAATCTTTATGGATAAGCACAGAAGCCGGCTGCCTGTATTATATATACGCAAACACGATATCCTGAAAGTAAAATGGGCTGATAATGATTCAAAATATATAAGTATCAATAAGGAAATGAGAAAAGAGTTAAAGAAAATATATGATGATTCGGAGATAGAATCCATTAATAGCTGAAGAAAGGAATCATATGGCGAATCTGATATTGAGCATTTTCGAAAGAGTTATAACAATATTAATGTTTATTGCATTGGCAGTTGCTCTCGTATGCAAGAAAAAATCTAAAAAAGTACCGCTTTTTATTCGGCCACAACCGAGTCAGCCATGACCGAATAAAAAATATGTACATATCTACTCCTCAAACCTACAAAGCGCCTTCTGTTGTGCTCCATAAATGGAGTGATTTCCATTGATCAGATAAGCAGGATGCATACCAGGATGAGGGGAAGGGTATTTCGGGTGCCGAAGACTTCCAGGCCGATAAGGATCGGGGCGATGAGGGTGTTGGTGGCGCTGCCGAATACTGCGGCGTAGCAAGTGCCCCGCAGATAATGGGAGGGATCCCGAGGATGGAACCTAGGACGACTCCAAGGGAAGCGCCGATGGAGAACAGTGGTGTCACTTCGCCGCCTTGAAAACCGATGGCAAGTGTAAATACAGTAAACAGAAGCTTCAGAATCCAGTCATATCCGTAGATCGTTTCTCCGGCAAAGGAAGCGGAGATGAGATTGGTTCCAAGACCTGTGTAGCGTCCGCCATAGCTCACAAACAGCAGAGCTGCCAGTGGAATGGCCATGACACCGATGCGGATCAGCGGAGTTGAGATTTTTCCCCGAATAATTTCTTTGCTTTTTGAAGAAGTACGGAAAAGCATCGTCCGGCAAGACCAAAGGCAAGTCCGAGAGCAATGAGAGAGATCATGCTTCGGAGATTGGTCACAGTCCAGGTGTCCTGGATATCCACAGCAAATTTTCCAGTCCCAGGAAATGAGAGGTGAAGGAGGCTGTATATGCGGCAATAAGTGCCGGCAGCAGCGCATCGTACTCAAGATATCCGGCAACGATCACCTCCATGGCAAAAAATACAGCGGCCAGTGGCGTCTGGAACAGACCGCCAAAACCGGCAGCCATACCGGTGATCAGCATGACAGGCTTATTTTCCCGGATATGCAGCCTGCGTCCTGCCTCGTGAGAGAGTGTAGCACCGATCTGCACGGCAACACCTTCACGACCGGCACTTCCTCCGAAAAGATGAGTGATCCAGGTGCCGATCATTACCAGAGGGACAAGGGCCAGAGGAATCTGGTCTCTTTTTTTCTGCCCGGTTTCGAAGATCAGGGACATGCCCTTTAAGCTTAAGGTGCTGAAATGATGATACATCCACACAATAAGAAGTCCGGCCAGAGGCAGGAAGGGCAGCAGATATCGCCAGTGTGCGGTGCGAAGATCAGAGATCGCCAGCAGGCCCCGGCCGAAGATGGTATCTACGATCCCGACGCAGATTCCCACGACCACTGCAAGGACAGCATATTTCAGCTGTAGGATCCGATGTTCTTTTTGGATAGTTTCTTTTGTCATAGTAACTCCTTTCAATCTCCCCGTTTTGAAAAATCCATCAAAAAAAGCTGGTAACCCCGTGCATTGCACAGAAGTCATCAGCTCATTGGCGGTTTCGATAAAGATCGGGGGAGAACTTCATTCCCTTTCTGCCTGAGAGTATAGCATCCGAGGCTGATATCGTCAATAGTCAGACGGAAATCCGGAGTATCTTATTTGTTACAGGTGTGCTATGATTAAACAAATCGGCAGGTTACGGGTGAAGCAGCAAAGCGTAATATGCTGCGACTAAGACCTGCACATATAAGAATGTAAAAATAACGGAGGAGACACCATGGAAGAACCAAGAATTGACAAAACGATCTATACAGGAAGACCGGAGAATACCGAGGGCCGTCTGGAGAAGGAAATCGCAGTGTACGATTTTCTGGACAGTCTTGGGATTGAATATAAAAGAGCAGATCATGAGGCGCTGATGACCATGGAGGCCTGCGAGGCAGTGGATCAGCTTCTGGGAGCGCAGATATGCAAAAATCTTTTTCTCTGCAACCGTCAGAAAACAGATTTCTATCTTCTGCTGATGCCTGGAGAGAAGCCGTTTAAAACAAAATTTCTGTCCAAACAGATCGGAACAGCCAGACTTTCCTTTGCAGACGGAGAGCAGATGGAGGAATATCTGAACATTACCCCGGGGTCCTTAAGTCTGATGGGACTGATCTTTGATAAAGAAAAGAAGGTACACCTGGTGATCGATAAAGAAGTCCTGGATGAAGAATATTTCGGATGCCATCCGTGCATCAATACTTCCACTTTGTTAATGAAGACCAGTGATGTAAAAGAAAAAATCCTGCCGGCGCTGGGCCACGAATATCAGGTGGTCGAGCTTCCGACAGAATAAAAATCAACGTATGGGTGTAAAGTCCTTTTTGTTGGACTCTGCTATGATGTAATGGGGGCGCTGCTTGACCTCCATATAGGTTTTGGCTATGTATTGTCCCATGATACCCAGGCAGAAAAGCTGCAGGCCGCCGATGAAGATGATGACACAGATGGTGGAAGCCCAGCCTGGGACCGGATCATCAAAGATCAGCTTTCGGACTATGATGGCTACCAGGACCAGAAAAGAAAAACCGGTCATGGTCGTTCCGAACCAGGAGGCGATGGTCAGCGGTACCTGAGAGAAATTGATGATGCCGCTGACTGCGTATTTAAACAGTTTCCAGAAGTTCCACTTGGTCTCACCGGCTACGCGTTCGATATTTTTGTAGGGGAGCCAGCAGGTGCGGAAACCGATCCAGCCGAAGATTCCCTTGGAGAAGCGGTTGTACTCACTCATGGAGACGATGGCATCCACCATACTGCGCTTCATCAGACGGAAGTCTCTGGCGCCGTCCACAATATCTGCATCCGAGATCTTATTGATCAGTCGATAAAATTTCCGGGCAAAAAAGCTCCGGATAGGTGGCTCTCCGTCACGGCTGACACGTCTGGTGGCAACGCTGTCATATTCTCCGGATTCCAGCTTCTCCAGCATTTCCGGGAGAAGGGACGGCGGATCCTGAAGATCAGCGTCCATTACTGCTACATAATCGCCGCCGGCATTGCAGAAGCCTGCATACATGGCAGCTTCCTTTCCGAAGTTTCTGGAAAAGGAAAGATAGATCACATGAGGATCCTTTTCGGAAAGCTCTTTTAAAATCTCAAGGGTTCTGTCTCTGGAACCGTCATTCACAAAGATCAGTTCATAATCACAGTTCATTTGCCTGAGGACAGAAGTGGCTTCCGGGTAAAAAAGCGGAAGAGATTCTTCCTCATTGAAGCATGGTATAATTAAAGAAATCATTTTTTGCCTCGTTTTCCAGATCATAAAAAATGATCATTTTGGCGGATATCTGTAGTCCGCCCTGGTTTCAGGTTGCTTTTGGATGGGTACTATCATATCATATTTGTCCGGAATCGGCTATAAAACAGAGGATTTTTTTCTTGCACCGCTGTTTTTTTGTGATAAACTGTAAAAAAAGACAGAAAAAAGATAAACAAGAGGTGTGATATGCTGGAAAAATTTAACAGCTTTATGGAGAAATGGATGGCTTTTGTGACGCCGGCTTGTCTGCTTACGGGGGTACTGTTTCCGGATATTGCGAAGCATGGCGTGCCCTATGTGACGTATGCTTTTGCGTTTATGACCTTTATCGGCGCACTGAAATCCAGATTCCGTGATGTGGCAGATGTGTTTAAGCGGCCGCTTCCGCTGATCCTGATGCTGCTGATCCTTCATGTGCTGGGACCGGTGGCCGCCTGCGGTCTGGGACATCTTCTGTTCCCGGGCAATATGAATTATATCACAGGAATGGTGCTGGAATTTTCCGTACCTGCAGCGGTGATCAGTCTGATGTGGGTATCCATTTATAATGGAAACAGTCCGCTGTCACTTTCGTTGGTTGTGATCGATACGATCCTGGCTCCCTTTCTGATCCCGGCAGTATTGAAGCTTCTGGTGGGCTCCAGCGTAAAAATGGATACTGTGGGAATGATGAAGGAGCTGGTTTTCATGATCGCTCTGCCGGCAGTCCTTGCCATGTGCCTTAATGAAGTCAGCCATGGAAAGGTTATGGAGACCTGGCCGAAAAAGCTGGCACCTTTTTCAAAAATGTGCCTGATCTTTGTGGTAACTTCCAATTCCTCCAAGGTTTCTCCTTATATGAAGCATCTTAACGGAGAACGGCTGGAGGTAGCAGCAGCGATCCTGGTCCTGGCAGCAGGGGGATATGCCATCGGCTGGATCATTGCCATTCTTACAAGGCAGAATAAAGCGGTAACGGTTTCCATGATCTATGGTTCCGGAATGCGGAACATCAGCGCCGGTGCGGTGATCGCGGGAGCGTATTTTCCGGCGGAAACATTATTTCCGGTTATGATCGGAACGTTATTTCAGCAGATCCTGGCGGCTTTTTACGGAAGTATGATGCGCCGGATCCAGACCGGACAGCAGGAAAGGGAGAAGGAGCATGGAGTTTCAGCATGAATTGATCATTCCCAATGAAGGATTTCCTTTTAAGCTTTTTCTTTTTGAAGGAAGAAACGGAAATTATGTAAGGGAAAAACACTGGCATACTTCGATCGAGATATTTGCGGTGATGGACGGGAGCCTTTATTTTTATATCGATGAGAAAGAGTATCCGCTGAAGGCAGGGGAGTTTCTGATCATTAATTCCAATGAAGTACATTCTATTCAGGCGCCAGTACGTAATGAGACCATCGTACTGCAGATCCCGCTGAAGCAGTTTTCGGATTATTTTACCGCTCAGAGGTTCATCCGTTTTCGGAGCAGAAACGAAGAGTCTGAGGAAACAGACAGGCGGATGGTTTCTCTGATCCGGGAGATGTACCGGGTGTATGTATCCGGGGAAACGGGGTACGAATTCCGTATCAGGGCAGTGTTCTATGAAATCCTTTATCTTATGGTTTCCGCATACAGGGAAACAGAGGTGGAGGAGAATGCGCTGAAGATCAGCCGCAGATTGGATGCTTTGTCAAAAATAACCACTTATATGCGGGAGCATTACAAGGAGGATCTCAGGCTTTCCGGACTTGCAGCCATGTTCGGATATTCCGATGCATATCTGTCAAGGATGTTCCGGAAATATGCGAGGGTCAATTTTAAGACATATTTACAGGATATCCGCATGGCATACGCCTATAAGGAGCTTTTGAATACAGATCATACCATCAGCTCCATCGCACTTGACAACGGGTTTGCAAGCAGCAGGGCTTTTTCCAGGGAATTTGTAAAGCGTTACGGGATCCTGCCGGGAAGAGTGGAGCGTCAGAATCATAAAAATGTCAAAAAAGTGCTATGAATGAGTCAAGAAAAGCGGCGAAAAGCATACCATGATGTGGTATGCTTTTTTCAGTTCAAAACGAAGATGCAGAGAAGCTGTGAAACAGTAATTTTGTAAGGAGGGTTAAATCGTGAAAATTCAGAAAGTAACAGATCCGGCTTTCCGCAGATACGGAAAGGTTCTGGAGGGATACAATTTCGGTCCGCTTCTGAAGGAGATGAAGCATACACCGGTTCCGGAGGATGTGGTATATGTTCCGTCAGCAGAGGAGCTGGAAGCTCTCGATGTGGAAAAAGAGCTGAAAAACAGAGCGTTTGGTGGATTACCTGTCCAGATCGGATATTGCAATGGTCACAATAAAAAGCTGAATGCCCTGGAATATCATGGAATTCCGAGATCAATGTAGCAGTGACAGATCTTGTACTGCTTATCGGACATCAGCAGGATATAGAAGAGGATCTTACATACGATACCTCAAAGGTGGAGGCATTTCTGGTACCGGCAGGAACCGGGATCGAGGTTTATGCCACAACGCTCCACTATGCACCGTGTCATGTGAATGAGAGTGGATTTCAGTGTGTAGTTGTTCTTCCGAGAGGAACCAACACAGAGATTGATTTTCCGATGTCAGAGGACGGAGAGGACGGTCTGATGACAGCCAGGAATAAATGGCTTATCGCTCATGAGGATGCGAAGATCGAAGGCGCATTCAATGGATTGAAGGGTGAAAATATCACACTTGACTGATTTTTGATGAAGTGAATAGTTACAAACGAACAATAATATCACCGGTGGAAAATCTGCCGGATATAAAAAGGAGAATGAAGATTATGAACAACATGCCAGAAGTTAAGATCGGAATCGTTGCAGTCAGCAGAGATTGTTTTCCGGAAAGCCTTTCCGTAAACAGGAGAAAAGCTCTTGTAGACGCTTACACAAAGAAATACGATGCAAAGGATATCTACGAATGTCCGGTCTGTATCGTAGAGAGTGAGATCCATATGGTCCAGGCTCTGGAGGATATCAAAAAAGCAGGCTGTAACGCACTCTGTGTATATCTTGGAAACTTCGGACCGGAGATTTCTGAGACCCTTCTTGCAAAGCATTTCGAGGGACCGAAGATGTTTATCGCAGCAGCTGAGGAAACGCAGGATAATCTCTGCCAGGGACGTGGAGATGCTTACTGCGGTATGCTGAATGCAAGCTATAATCTGCAGCTTCGCAACGTAAAAGCTTATATTCCGGAGTATCCGTAGGTGACGCAGAGGACTGTGCAGATATGATCCATGAGTTCCTTCCGATCGCAAGAGCAATCGAAGGACTTAGCAACTTAAAGATCATCAGCTTCGGACCGCGTCCTACAAACTTCCTTGCATGCAATGCACCGATCAAACAGCTTTACAACCTTGGCGTAGAGATCGAGGAGAACTCAGAGCTGGACCTTTTCGAGGCATTCAACAAGCATGAAGGCGATGAAAGGATCCCGGCGATCGTAAAAGAGATGGAAGAAGAGCTTGGTGCGGGAAACAAGAAACCTGAGATCCTTCCGAAGCTTGCACAGTACGAGCTGACTCTGAAGGACTGGGTAAGAGATCACAAAGGATATCGTAAATATGTAACACTGACAGGAAAATGCTGGCCTGCATTCCAGACACAGTTTGGATTTGTTCCATGTTATGTAAACAGTCGTCTGACAGCACAGGGCATTCCGGTATCCTGTGAGGTTGATATCTATGGTACATTAAGTGAGTTTATCGGACAGGTAGTAAGTGATGATATCGTTACACTTCTTGATATCAATAACTCCGTTCCAAAGGATATGTACAAAGAATCTATCGAAGGAAAATTCAACTATACACTTCAGGATACCTTTATGGGATTCCATTGTGGAAACACAGCATCCAGCAAGCTGTCCTTCTGTGAGATGAAATATCAGATGATCATGGCAAGATCCCTTCCGATCGAGGTTACAAACGGAACTCTTGAGGGAGATATCAAGCCTGGCGATATCACCTTCTATCGTCTGCAGAGTACAGCGGACAACAAGCTTCGTGCATATATCGCACACGGCGAGGTTCTTCCGGTTGCAACACGTTCCTTTGGTGCTATCGGTGTATTTGCAATTCCGGAGATGGGACGTTTCTACCGTCACGTGCTGATCGAGGGAGGATTCCCGCATCACGGTGCTGTAGCATTCGGACATCACGGAAAAGCTCTCTTCGAGGTGTTCAAATACATTGGTGTACCGGTTGAAGAGATCGGTTACAATCAGCCGGCAGGCGTGAGATATCCGACAGAGAATCCTTGGAGATAATTAAAACAGGCAGGTAAGATCATCCGTACGTGCTGCCTGATACAAGCAAGTCTCCACTCACTGCTTATTGCTTTTCGTAACCTCGCAGGGGACTTGCTTGATTTGGTTAAGTACGATTCAGAAACCGCGAGCTCTCAGGCGTGCAGACGCTGCGAACTGAGAGCCGCGGTTTCTGTGTTTACAGGAGGAAAAATTATTATGTATTATATTGGCATTGATCTTGGAACTTCCGCTGTAAAGCTTCTTCTTATGGAAGGATCCGGAAAGATCTGCAACATTGTATCAAAAGAATATCCGCTGTTTTTCCCGCATCCGGGCTGGTCTGAGCAGAATCCGGAGGATTGGTTTACTCAGAGCATGGAAGGAATCAAAGAGCTTACAGAAGGAATTGACCGTAAAGAAGTAGCAGGAATCGGTTTTGGCGGCCAGATGCACGGTCTTGTAACTCTGGATAAAGATGACAATGTGATTCGTCCGGCGATTCTCTGGAATGACGGCCGTACAGGTGAGGAAACAGAATACCTGAATTCAGTCATTGGAAAAGATAAACTCTCTCAGTACACAGCAAACATTGCATTTGCAGGTTTCACCGCACCGAAGATCCTCTGGATGCAGAAGCATGAGCCTGAGAATTTTAAAAAGGTTGTAAAGATCATGCTTCCGAAGGATTATCTTGCCTATCGTTTAAGCGGATCCTTCTGCACAGATGTTTCCGATGCTTCAGGTATGCTTCTTCTGGATGTGAAGAACCGCTGCTGGTCAAAGGAAATGCTTGAGATCTGCCATATCACAGAGGCACAGCTTCCGAAGCTGTACGAGAGCTGGCAGGTAGTCGGAAACCTGAAAGCGGAAGTTGCAAAAGAGCTTGGCTTCTCAGAAGATGTGAAGGTTGTAGCAGGTGCAGGCGACAATGCTGCAGCAGCTGTCGGAACAGGAACGGTTGGCGATGGCCAGTGCAATATTTCCCTTGGAACATCCGGTACGATCTTTATTTCCAGCAAAGATTTCGGAGTAGATGAAAACAATGCACTGCATTCCTTTGACCATGCAGATGGAAGCTATCATCTGATGGGATGCATGTTAAGTGCTGCTTCCTGCAACAAATGGTGGTCAGAGGAGATCCTTAAGACAAAGGATTTTGCGGCAGAGCAGGCACCGATCCAAAAGCTTGGCGAGAATCAGGTATTCTTCCTTCCATATTTGATGGGAGAGAGATCTCCGCATAACAACCCGGATGCAAGAGGCGTATTTTTCGGAATGTCCATGGATACCACGAGAGCAGATATGACCCAGGCAGTTCTGGAGGGAGTTGCTTTCGGACTTCGAGATTCCCTTGAGGTTGCAAGAAGCCTCGGGATCCATATTGAGCGCACCAAGATCTGCGGCGGCGGAGCTAAGAGCCTCTCTGGAAAAAGATCATTGCAAATGTGATGAACCTGAAGGTGGATGTGCCGGAGAATGAGGAAGGTCCGTCCATGGGCGGTGCAATGCTGGCAGCAGTAGGCTGCGGTGAATACCCGGATGTGGAAACGATCTGTAATAAGCTGGTCAGGGTAGTAGATACGGTAGAACCGGAACCGGAGCTGGTTGCAAAATATGAAGAAAAATACCGGAAATTCCGCAAACTGTATCCGGCAATGAAAGAGTTGTTCAGATAACAGCCATTTTCACGGATAAATATTGTTATGCTTCATAGGTATGGAGCACTGAACGGTTAAAGATCAGGAGCATGTCACAGCTCCTGATTTTTTCTGTACTGTCTTGGTGTACAGCCCTTGATTTTCGTAAAGACTTTTGTGTAATAATTAGAGTCCGAAAAACCGGACAGCAGTCCTGATTCTGTGATAGAACAGGAGGGATTTTCCAGATATTCCAGGCTGCGTTCAATGCGGTATTCCTGGATGTATCCGAAGAGAGTGATATTCATGCATTTTTTGAAAAGCCGGCTGCATTCGCTGGGACTTAAGTGGATCAGGTCTGCAACATCATTCAGGAGGATCTTTTCAGAGTAGTGTTCTGCGATATAGGACATGATCTGACGGATGCGGCGGTAGTTTTCTTCATCCTGACCGGATGGAAGAGTTGTCCGGGAGATCGTATTTTCATACAAGATCTTCCAGAAGTGCTGCAGTCTGGCGATGATCTCAAATTCATACATGGGTTCCCGGCTACTGTCCAGGTCGATGATGTCACGGATATCTTTTATGGCCTCGGAATGCCATTTACAGGATAGATCAAGCGGTACGGCGGACAGGGAAAAGCTTCGGAGGATCGGTTCTGTATATTTCTGAAAAAGAAGGCTTCCCGAAAATCCGTAGATCAGTTTGGGGTCAAAGGTTATGGGGATATACTGACAGTCCTGATCCTGATACATATATCCGGCATGAAGGGCATTGGCATTGCCAAAGATTGCCTGTCCCTCTTTCAGGTGAAAGGTATTCTGATTGATCTTGTAAAGCATTTCGCCCTTTTCGATATAGGTAAGCTCGATCTCCGGATGCCAGTGCCACAGAAAGGAACCGGTCTCATAGCCGGAAAGCCGCTCGTAGCTTACCAGGAATGGGAAGGAGCTGTCTCCGTGTTTTTTCAGTTCTTTTCCGGCGGGATCTGTGATGATCTGCAAGGTGTTACCTCCTTCCTTCTGTGCGCGGATTCTGAAGTGTATATCTGCTTTTCATAGTGGAATTTATTTTATCAGAAAAGGCAGAAAATGCAAAGGGATATTCCGGGATCACCACAAAATAATACGGTTTTTACACAAAATTGTTATGGACAGAAAAGACGGAACTGTTATAATAAAAGTACATGAAGCGTTACTATTCACTGGTAATATTCCGCGCATTGCGAAGTGTGTTGCTGAGAACGGAGTGAACAGTAACCATGAAGCGTGACAGAGCGGAAGATTTTTTCAGGTTCTTCCGGATCTGGGGTGTAAACTATATAACAGGAGGAAGAAAAAATGGGAACAATTAAAATTCCGGCAGCAGAAGTGCTGAAAAAAATCTATGGCGAGACAGAGGAGAGCAGCGCCCGTTATACCAATCTTGCTGTGAATTTCGAGAAGAAATATCATCATGACAAGGCAGAGTTTTTTACTGCTCCGGGCCGTACGGAGATCATCGGCAACCATGTTGATCATAACGGCGGTCAGATCATTGCTGCAAGTATCGATCTGGATACCATCGGTGCTGCTTATCCAAACGGAACCAATGTGATCCATATGATCAGTGAGGGTTACAAACAGGAAGTAGTTGTTGATCTTGACAAGCTCAGCACAGAAACCTATACAAAAGGTACAGATGCTCTTGTTGCAGGTATTATGGAGTATATGCAGAAAAAAGGCTATGCTACCGGTGGATTTGACGCTTATGTTTCCACCAAGGTTATTGCCGCTGCAGGTGTAAGCTCCTCTGCTTCCTTTGAGATGCTTGTATGTGCGATCACCAATTATTTCTTTAATGAAGGTAAGCTGGAGTATGGCGAGTATGCGAGAGCAGGTCAGTATGCTGAGAATGTTTACTGGAAAAAGGCTTCCGGTCTGATGGACCAGATGGCTTGTGCTGCCGGTGGTCCGATCCTTCTGGATTTCTCTGATAAAGAGAATATCAGCTGTGAGAAGATCGCATTTTCCTTTGAGGATATGGGCTGCAGACTTGTGATCGTAAATACCGGTAAGGGCCATGCAGATCTCAGTGAGGAATATTCTTCTATTCCTATGGAGATGCGTGAGGCTGCGAAGGCTATGGGCGTAGAGCTTCTCTGTGAGTCCAATATGGAGAATCTTCTGGCACATGTGAAGGATATTCCGAATGACCGTGCTGTTCTTCGTGCGATGCATTTTTATGAAGAGAACAGACGTGTTGCAGATGCTGTGAAGGCTGTTGAGAATAAAGACGGTGAGGGATTCCTGCGCCTTCTTGAAGAGTCCGGTAATTCTTCCTGGGAGTGGCTGCAGAACTGTTATTCTCTGCAGAATTGCAAGGAGCAGAAGATCACGTTGAGTCTGGCGCTTACCAAGCTGTTTCTGAATAAGATCGGTGCTGGTATCTGCAGAGTTCATGGTGGTGGTTTTGCAGGCGTTATCATGTGCGTGCTTCCGATCGAGAACGCAGATGCGTATGTGGACTATATGGCTCAGTATGTTGGAAGGGAAAATGTCTATCCGATGAATATCAGGAGTACAGGGGCTGTTCATGTTGAGTGATTTTTGACGGCATAACGAACGTCATGGAGGCGATTCGTTTCCGAATGCGGCTTTGGCGGCATCCGGAAATGAACCGCCCTTTGCGCTGTACTATGATTTTTTATTTTTTAATCAAAATTTTATGATTTGTTTCTGATTTAAATTTATGGGTTATGGTATAATGAGAAAAATTTTAAGAGAGTAATAAAAAAGAATTTGCAGAAGTTTTCAAGGTGAGGTTTCTGGAGTTGTTTTGAGTTTTGTTTTTTCATTATATTTCATAAGAAAGGTTTGACATATTTATGAGCAGAAGAGAGTTTCTTGAGGTTTTACGGGGGCAGCTGTCCGGACAGATGACCCAGGGGAGAGCTGCGGCTCATGTGCGGTATTATGAGGATTATATTCAGTCTCAGGTCCGGAACGGTCGAAGTGAATCAGATGTTCTGGCAGAACTGGGGGATCCCAGCTGATCGCCAAGACTTTGATCGATACAGATGACAGTGCAGCTGTTTATGATGAGTCTGGTTATTCTGAAGAGAGCTACGGTGCAGATGATTATGCGGATAATGGGACGGAGAGCAGTGCCGGAAAGGCAAGAAGCTTTAAACTGGATCTGAGCACATGGTATGGAAAGGCAATCGTGATCGCCATTGCAGCGTTAATTGTGATACTTTTAACAACTGTTTTGGTGGCAGTTGCTCCATTTTTGATAATTTTGGTATAGTTTTGTATTTAATATCCTGGTACAGGAAGAAAAAAGTGTAATTGTTCCACAACAGCTGTGAATTAAAGACAATTTCCGTGTAATGAAATGGATTGCTTGTGAAAAAAGTACTTATAAGATTTGCATAAAAAATATGTGTTTGGTCTTGATTTATAGTGGATTTTACTGTATAATCTGGGTTAACAAGTTGAGATTGTGTCTGTTTTGTATAAAAACAGACGATGCCATTGAGAAAAGAGAACGGCAGAAGATATGCATCGAAGGATGCGTTATTTTCTGCCGATTTTTTATCTGTTTTTTATGGAAGGTGATCAGAATGGATTGCCTTGTTGAGGTACAATAAATTGTGCAAAATAGATAAGAAAGTAACAATTTAAAACAGATAATTATCAAGAATAGATAAAGAAATACCAAAAAAAGAAAAAATAACTGTTGATTATATTCAAGAAATGTGTTAATATTTGGTAAAAAGTTGGTAAAGATAACAAACGCGCAAATACGAAGGAGGGTAGTAAGGGGGCATTTTTGACAGCAGGACGTAAATGAGCGTTTTGCTTAATGTATTGGGGTAATTGCTGGAAGATATAACGGAAGTGTTTTTCGGCAAATGTGTAATGAGCAACATGATCAGCACTGTCAGGGAGACAGAGATATCGGATGATGCAGCTGATCGGTAGTACGTAAATTTATGAAAAGCAGGTGATATACAATGAAAAGTAAAAAATCTTTTTTCAGGACAGTGGAGCCTTATCTCTATCTGGTTCCTGTAATGATCCTTTTTATACTGTTTGTATTCTGGCCGTTCGTTAAGACGATCCAGCTGAGCTTTGCCAGAACCACACCTCTTGGTCAGGTGGCACAGTACGTAGGACTTGACAACTATACGAATATTTTTACAGACGGAACGTTCCTTAACAGTTTGGTGGCAACACTGAAATTCTCTGTTATGCGAGTTATCCTTTCTATTGTGCTCGGTTTTATACTGGCGATCATCAGTACAGAGAAGATCAGGGCGAAGGATTTTTCCGTACTGTATATGCACTTCCGATGGCTATTTCCGCAGCAGCAGCATCTGTAGTGTTCATGTTTATTTTCCACAGCTCTCTGGGTATCCTGAACAAGGTTCTCGGAACTCATATCGGATGGCTGACAGATAAGAAATATGCACTGATCGCAGTTACGATCGTCAGTGTATGGATGGCTATCGGTATGAACTTCATTTACCTTACTGCAGCGATCCAGAGTGTACCGGCTGAGCTTTATGAGAGCGTTGCCCTGGATGGAGCGAATTTCTTCCAGAAGCACCGCCATGTAACGATTCCGTCAATCTCTCCGACGCTGTTCTTCCTTCTCATCATTAATGTCATCAACTCCGTACAGGCATACGCAGAGTTCAAGATGATGACCCAGGGCGGACCGGCAGAGAGTACCAACGTTATCGTGTATGAGATTTACCAGGAGGCATTTATCAACAGCCGTTTCGGTGTGGCCTGTTCAGAATCCGTAATTCTGTTTGTTATTTTGATCATCCTGACTGCACTGCAGTTTAGACTGGAAAAGAAGGTGACCTACTGATGAAAGAAAAACCATATGTAAAAGTGGCGATGTATGCGCTGAATATTATTTTTGCAATTATTATCATTGTTCCTGTTATCTACTGTTTCAATGTTAGTATGATGGATCTGAAGGAGATCTACGGCGGAAAGTTCTGGCCGTCCCATCTGACTATCGAGAACTACACAAGAGCATTTCAGCTTGCACCGTTCTTTACCTTCATTAAGAACTCACTGATCGTATCCGGTGTTATCACAGCAGCCCAGGTTATCACAGGTGCTCTTGCTGCTTATGCTTTTGCAATGATGGAGTTTAAAGGCAAAAAAGTCCTGTTCTATATTATGCTGGCAACCATGATGATCCGAGCCAGGCGATCATCATCGCAAACTACCTGACAATCGCTGACTGGGGTATCCGCAATACATATGCAGCTCTGATCCTTCCGAATGCGGCAGCAGCCTTTGCAGTATTTAACATGCGTCAGGCATTCCTGACACTGCCGAAAGAGATTCATGAGGCAGCCGAAATTGATGGATGTACAAACTTCAAGTTCTTATATACAATCGGTGTTCCGCTTATTAAACCATCACTTGGTGCTCTGATCATCTATGTATTCCTTCAGAGCTGGAACTACTATCTGTGGCCGCTGCTGGTAACAGACAGTGTAAATATGAGAACTGTTCAGATTGGTCTTGGTATGCTTCAGGGTGCTGAGGCAACGGACTTCCGACCTGTTATGGCAGGTGCAATGGTAATCCTGATCCCGTCGATCCTTGTATTTATCATTGGCCAGAAGCAGATGATCAGTGGTCTGACAGCAGGTGCTGTTAAGGGCTGATCCAGTCACATAAGAGCAAGTAGCAAAAATGTTAATTTATCCGACCTGTATTGGGGCGGGTCGGACCATTATAAAAGGAGGGTTTCTATATGAACAACAAAAAATGGATGGCGATTCTTTTAGGAGGAATCATGGCTGCATCTCTGGCAGCTCCGTGCTCAGTAAGTGCAGCTGAGAAAACAACACTTACATTCTGGCATGCAATGGGCGGCACAAACGGTGAGGTGCTTCAGCAGATCGTGGATGATTTCAACGCATCCCAGGATGAGATCGAGATTAAAGCGGAGTATCAGGGAACCTATGATGATACCATCACAAAACTGAAAGCTGCTATGCAGAGTGAATCCGGTCTTCCGGATGTTTGCCAGATGTATGACGTAGGAACAAAGTTCATGTATGACAGTGGTGCTGTCATTCCTGTAGAAGACAAATTTGAGAGCACAGGCTATGATAAGAGTTCCGTTATGGATGTTATCAGCAGCTACTATACCGTAGAAGGCAAGCAGTATGCAATGCCATTTAACGTATCCACACCTATGCTGTATTACAACAAAGACGTATTTGAGGCAGCAGGACTTGATCCTGAAACTCCTCCGACAACTTATGATGAGGTTCTTGAGGATGCCAAGAAGATCGTAGAGAGCGGAGCAGCTCCGGTTGGTTATTCACAGGCTATTTACGGATGGTTCTTTGAGCAGCAGCTTGCAGGACTTGGCGTAACATACGGAAATAATGACAATGGACGTACAGAGGCAGTTACAGCTGTTGATTTTGATTCCAACGGCGGCGGACTGAAAGTATTCGACATGTGGAAAAAGCTGTATGATTCCGGATACTTCGAAGATTACGGAACAACAACAGCAGATACTCAGACAGCGTTCTTCTCCGGACAGGTTGGTATGATCATCGAGTCTACTGCTATCCTGAAAAACGCAGTTGATTCTTCTCCGTTCGAAGTTGGTACAGGATATCTTCCGAGAATCGAGCAGAATGATGAAGGCGGTGTTATCATCGGTGGTGGATCCCTGTGGCTTACAGATACAGGTAACGAAGCTAACGAAGATGCAGCATGGAAATTCATCGAGTACATCACAACTCCTGATGTACAGGCTAAATGGTCCATGGGCACAGGATACTTTGCAATCAACGAGAAAGCTTATGAGACAGATGATATGAAGGCTTATCTCAAAGAAAACCCGAATTTCGAGACAGCTATCAACCAGCTGAAGGATTCTCCTGTAAACTGCAATACAGCAGGTGTTCTCTCCGGCGTACAGACAGAAGCCCGTCTTACATTCAATGAGATCATGCCGCAGGTATATGATGGCAAGCTCACAACTCAGGACGCTGTTGATCAGCTTGCAGCTTCTGTAAACAAAGCAATCGAGAACTATAACGAGTCTATTAAATAATCAGAATGCCCTCTGATCAGTAGATAGAGCAACAGATAGGGATACCGCCGCCAGGCGCCGGTATCCCTGCTGTTTTACATGCTGTGAGACTACAGATAATGTATATCCGGGGCACAGGCTCATATGAAAAACTGTGTAGTGAGACGGACGGAGTGAGTCCGGCTGACTAGACAGCTTTCGAATGGAGGAGTGTGGCCTGCGGCGTTCGTGCAGGGCAAAATGAAGTGATGCGCGATTGGCGTTATCACCGGCAGAAAATAATGATACAACAGGAAAGGAGCAAATTTATGGGCGGAATTCTCGGAGCATGTAATGCAATATCGGATTATTTGCACACTTTAAATATGGGATCGACGCTGTTTCGGCTGATTCTTGCGATGTTTCTTGGATGTCTGATCGGTATTGACCGTGGAATGAAGAAGCGTGTGGCAGGTGTAAAAACACATATGATCGTCTGTATGGGGGCAACTCTGGTTATGATGACGGGCGATTTTATCCATGTATATTCTAATGGGGCAGGAATCGGAGATACTGCACGACTTGGCGCACAGGTTGTCAGCGGAATCGGTTTTCTTGGAGTGGGAACCATCATCGTGACAGGACAGAGACATGTATCCGGTCTTACGACAGCAGCCAGTCTTTGGACTTCCGCGTGTATCGGACTTGCTGTGGGGATCGGCTTTTACAGCGGTGCGATCTTTACCACGCTGGGGCTTATTCTGGTGTTCAAATATGCGAAATATATAGAGGTTTATGTGGAAGAGCATTCCAATACCTATGACGTATATATGGAGTTTGAAAATGAAGACAAGATGAGTATGGTCATAAAGAAGCTCCGGGAAGAGGACATCCTGATCTCCAACGTAGTTATCATCAAAAAGAGATCTAAAACACAGAGTGTGGTGATCCAGGCAACAATGGAGGCTGCCAAATGGAAAGCACGCCATACTGTATTTCGTGAGGTAAGACAGCAGGAAGGAGTTATTTCTGTGGAGGAAATATGATCGGGAATACAATGAAATTTATCAGGCTTTTGGTGAAGTTAAGAGCATGTTAAAGAAAAAACGATGTATTTTACGAAAAATGCACTTGAAATATGAAGAATAGTCTGATACAATGAATACAAAGTGAAGAAGGAATCTGATTCAGCTTGCTGAATACAGAGGAATGCCATTGAGAACAGAGACCCGGCATGAAGACACATGGATAAGTGTGTTTTATGCCGGCTATTATGCGCAAATGTTAATGTTTCAAAAGGATTACAAGGGTTACAAGGGTTACGGCATAAAAATAATGGCATATTCGCTTGAAAGATTGCTGTTCGTAAGCAGTACTCCTCGCAGAATATTTACCTGCGGACGGCAATGCTTGTGTTGCAACGGATATTCTGCTGTTTCCGGCGCAGAGAAAGCCGGGGACAGTTCAGAAGATCCGCAAACAGGAAAGGAGAAACAGATCTATGTATGATGTGATCATTATCGGAGCAGGAGTTTCCGGAGCGGCAGCGGCGAGAGAGCTTTCAAGATATCGGCTGAAAATCTGCGTTCTGGAGCGGGAAGAGGATGTATGCTGTGGAACTTCCAAGGCAAACAGCGGAATCGCTCATTCCGGTTATGATGCAGAACCGGGAAGCCTTATGGCGGAACTGAATGTGAAGGGCAGCAATATGATGGGACAGCTTTCGAAGGAACTGAATTTTCCTTTTAAACAGACTGGTTCACTGACTGTCTGTACAACTGAGAATGGAATTGCCATGCTGCATAAGCTGCGTGAAAGAGGACTGAAAAACGGAGTAGAGGGACTGAGGGTCCTTGACAGAGAAGAGGCACTTGCCATGGAGCCGAATCTGTCTGATCAGGTGCTGGCAGCACTGTATGCACCGACAGCCGGAATTGTCTGTCCCTTTGAACTGAACATTGCAATGGCAGAGAATGCATATAACAATGGTGTGGAATTTAAATTTGACACAGAAGTAAAGAACATCCGAAAACAGGAAAAAGGTTTTGTTGTGGAAACCTCAAAAGGTGATTTTGAGACAGACTGTATCGTTAATGCTGCCGGTGTCTATGCGGATGTTTTTCATAATATGGTAAGTGAGAAAAAACTGCATATCACTCCTCGTAAGGGTGAGTATATGCTTCTTGATAAAAGTGCAGGAACACATGTGAATCATACGATCTTTGCACTTCCAAATCAGAGCGGAAAAGGAGTTCTGGTAACACAGACGGTTCACGGAAATCTTCTGATCGGGCCTACAGCTACGGATCTGGAGGATCGGGAGGAAACAGCAACTACCTCGGAGGGTATGGAGACAGTAAGCGTCAAATCCGGTAAAACAGTAAAGGATATTCCACTGCGGAAGGTGATCACAAGCTTTGCGGGACTCCGTGCTGTCGAGGATGGTATGGATTTTGTGATCAAAGAGGTGGAGGATGCACCCGGATTTATCGATTGTGCAGGAATCGCATCACCGGGACTTACCAGCTCACCGGCCATTGGCTGTATGATTGCTGACATCGTAAAAGAAAAATTACATCCGGAAGTAAATCCGGATTTTAATCCGGTGAGAAAAGGGATCCTGGATCCGTCAGAACTTTCTCTGGAAGAAAGAAATGAGCTGATCAAAAGATCACCGGAATATGGAAATATCATCTGCAGATGTGAGATGATCTCTGAGGGAGAGATTCTGGATGCGATCCGAAGACCTCTCGGAGCGAAATCTCTGGATGGAGTAAACGTCGTACAAGAGCAGGAATGGGAAGATGTCAGTCAGGCTTTTGCTCTCCCAGAACAATGGAGATCCTCAGCCGGGAGCTTGGCATTTCCATGGAGGAGATCACAAAAACAGGCGGAGATTCCAGACTGATCGAAGGAATCAACAAGAAAATTGCAGAGGAGGGCGAGAACCATGAATGATAAGATTATGGTGAAGAGAGATATCGTGATCATAGGCGGAGGCCCTGCAGGACTGGCAGCAGCCCTGGCTGCAAAGAAAGAGGGAGCAGAGAGTATCCTGATCCTGGAACGTGATAAGGAACTGGGCGGGATTCTGAATCAGTGTATCCATAATGGATTTGGCCTTCATACATTTCAGGAGGAGCTGACAGGACCGGAATATGCGGCACGCTTTATCCGGATGGTAAAAGAGCAGCAGATCGAGTACCGGCTGAACACCATGGTCATGGATATCAGCCAGGATAAGGTGATCACTGCCATGAGCCGCCAGGAGGGAATGTATCAGATCCGGGCAAAAGCTGTGATTCTTGCCATGGGCTGCAGAGAGAGACCGCGAGGTGCACTGAACATTCCGGGATATCGACCGGCAGGCATTTATTCAGCAGGAACAGCACAGCGCCTTGTAAACATGGAAGGATTTATGCCGGGAAAAAAAGTAGTGATCCTGGGATCCGGTGATATCGGACTGATCATGGCCAGACGTATGACGCTGGAAGGTGCAGAGGTTAAGGCAGTGGCAGAATTGATGCCATATTCCGGAGGCCTGAAGCGAAATATCGTGCAGTGCCTGGATGACTTTGGAATCCCGTTGAAGCTTAGCCATACAGTGGTTGACATAAAAGGAAAAGAACGTGTGGAAGGAATCACTCTTGCAGAGGTAGACGAAAACAGACGCCCGATTCCCGGTACAGAGGAATTTTTTGAATGCGATACGCTTCTTCTTTCTGTTGGTCTGATCCCGGAGAATGAGCTTTCCGGACAGGCAGGTGTGAAGCTGAGCAATGTGACTTCCGGACCGGTGGTAAACGAAAGTCTGGAGACAAATGTAGAAGGTATTTTTGCCTGCGGAAATGTTCTTCATGTTCACGATCTGGTGGATTTTGTTTCGGAGGAAGCCGGCAATGCAGGAAGAAATGCGGCTCTCTATATAAACAACAATGGAGAGGACAAAATACCGGAAGAGATAAAGATCACGCTTTCGCCCCAAAACGGAGTCCGCTATACAGTGCCGTCTGAGATCCGTACCGGTCATATGGCGGAGGAGCAGCTGGTCCGCTTCCGTGTGGGAAATGTATATAAAAATTGTTACATCCGTGCATATCTGGATGGAGAACGGATCTTTTCCAGAAAAAAACAGGTGGCAGCACCCGGAGAGATGGAACAGATCAAATTGAAAAAAGAGCAGCTTCTTTCCATTCTGGAAGGAAAACAGAAACAGGATAAACATGAACTTGTGATCCAGGTGGAGGAGTGATGAAAATGGAAAAAAGGAATCTTACTTGTATCGGATGTCCTATGGGATGCGCCCTTCTGGTGGAAATGGATGGAAAAGAGATCATTTCCGTCACAGGAAATACCTGTAAAAAAGGTGCGGAATATGCAGTGAAGGAAGTGACAGATCCGACCAGGATCGTGACAACGACCGTGCGTGTGAAGAATGGAAGCATGCCGGTGGTGTCAGTAAAGACAGCACAGGATATTCCGAAAGGAAAGATTTTTGACTGTGTGGAAACGCTGCGGGATGTATGTGTGGAAGCGCCGGTTCAGATCGGGGGACGTGATCCTGGAGAATGTAGCAGGCACAGGCGTGGATATCGTGGCTACAGGAAATGTGAAGCAGATCATACAGTGATCTGCAAAGGATATATATGGCAATCTGTATGCTTATAATATGTCAGCCCTCCGGCAGACAAAGCGAATAAAATAAACCTGAAAAGGCATTTTTATCGCTTTGTTTGCATGAAATAAAATATGCAAAATACACAAAAAATAATAAGAAGAAAAAGAATAATTAATTAAAAAGCAACAAAAAAACGTAAAAAAACAGACAAAAAATGTTGAATATAAATAAATGCTATGATATAATCAGAAATATGAATTAGCAAAAATGCTCATAACGATGTGATGCATTGAATGGAGGATGATTAGAATGAAGTATTTGGACATCGTGGTTTCAGCGGAGAATATCCGGAGAATACAATGCTGGCGTTTCAGAAAGCTGTGGAGGCTGGTTGCGAGGGGATCGAGCTTGATGTACAGCTGACCAAGGATCTGGTTCCGGTGATCATGCACGATGAGAAGGTTGACCGTACCACAGATGGAAACGGATATATCTATGATCTTACATATGCTGAGCTGTGTAAACTGGATTGCAGTTATCCGGATAAGTTTGCCGGAAAATTCGGCAGGCTTCAGATTCCGACTCTGAGAGAGTATTTGGAGTGGATGGCAGAGGAGGAAGATCTGATCACAAACATCGAGCTGAAGAACAGTGTTTATTATTATGGTGGTATGGAAGAGAAGGTCATTGATATGATCTGCGAATATGGTCTGGAGGATCGGATCATTCTTTCCTCTTTCAATAACGCATCCATTGTACTGTGCAGACAGAGTGATGAGACTATTGCAGGAGGCTTTCTGGTAGAGAAATACGTGATAATGCAGGGTTTATGCAAGAACCTGTGATGTGCAGTATTATCATCCGAATCTGGAATACCTGAAGGAAGAGCATGTACGCAGCTGTTCCCAGAACGGGATCGGGGTGAATGTCTGGACTGTAAACGAGGAAGAGGATATGAGAAGGATGAAGAAATGGGGAGTAAACTCCATCATCACCAATTATCCGGACAGAGGAAGAACAGTGGCAGACGAGGATTGACACTGCGATGTAAAGACGCTTTCTGTGAGACACATACAGGAGGCTGACTGAATTTGAAATCTTCGGCAGGAGGGGGTCCTGCTGCAGATCTATATAAGTAAAATAAAAAAACTATAATAATGTATATGGAGGATTTTTACAATGGAGAAAGAAACAAGACCTTTTATTTCCTGGCAGCTTGCAGACGATTTTATGACTGCAGTATTTGAGAAAATGGGAGTTCCGACGGAGGATGCAAGACTTGCGCTGACGTACTTCTGGAAAGTGACAGACGTGGAATCGAGAGCCATGGCTGCAACCGTTTTAAACCGATCTATATCGACCGTATCAAATCCGGAATCTTAAATCCTGTAACAAAGATCGATATCCTTAAAGAGACACCAACAACTGCAGTTCTCGATGCCAACGATGGTATGGGAATGGTAGCCAGCAAGAAGGCTATGGACATGTGTATTGAAAAAGCACATAAATACGGCATGGGTATGGTTGCAGTCCGTAACTCTTCCCATTATGGAATCGCAGGCTACTGGACAGGTCTCGCAGCAAAGGAGAATATGATCGGTATCAGTGGTACCAACGCAAGACCATCCGTTGCACCGACATTTGGTGTTGAGAATATGCTTGGAACCAACCCGTTGACATTTAGTATGCCTACAGATGAGCCGTTCCCATTTACACTGGACTGTGCAACATCTGTTATCCAGAATGGCAAGATCGAATACTACGCACGTATCAATCATGATACTCCTAAGGGTCTTGTTATTTCCAGAGAAGGAGAGGAGCTTACAGATAGTGCAGAGATCCTTAAGAAGATCAGAAGCCAGCAGGCAGCACTTGCTCCTCTCGGTGGATTTGGTGAGACAACCGGAGGATATAAGGGATACGGATACTCTACTGTTGTTGAGATCCTTTCCGCTGCTCTTCAGTCCGGTCTCTTCCTGAAAGCTCTGGATGGTAAGGATGAGGAAGGAAAGATCCGTCCATATCATCTTGGACATTTCTTTATTGCTATCGACACAGAGGCATTTATGGGTGCAGAGGCATTCAAGAAAACATGCGGTGATATCCTGAGAGACCTGAGAGGCTCCGAGAAGGCTCCTGGACAGGAACGTATCTACACAGCAGGCGAGAAGGAATATGATGTATGGATGTATCGTAAGGATAAGGGAGTTCCGGTGACAGAGGCAGTTCAGAAAGAGTTTATCGGACTTCGCGATGAATTCGGACTTACACAGTTCAAATTCCCGTTTGAGAAATAATGTATCTGCAGAAGGGAAGTCCATAGGGGCTTCCCTTCTTTTGCCAGAGAAGAAGATTGTCTGAGAATTGTAATACAGCCGGAAATAAAACAGATATATTTGGCAAATGCGTCTGGTCTTTGAAGCAATAAACTGATACAATAAGAATAATATCTTCAAATAATGCGCGGAGATAGGATGATATTGTGTGAACATTGCGGAGGAAGAGAGAAGATGAACAAAGAATTTCTGGACGCGATCGAGGCGAACCCGATCATAGCGGCTGTAAAGGATGAGCAGGGGCTTCAGAACTGTCTGGGCAGGGAGGAGCTTACCGTGATCTTTATCCTGTATGGAGATATCCGTTCTATTGGGGGAATTGTGGAGCGGATCCACCAGGCGGGGAAGATCGCGATGGCACATATAGACCTGATCACAGGTTTAAGCTCAAAAGAGGTTTCTGTGGATTATATTTGTAAAAATATCCATGCAGATGGGATCATTTCAACAAAAGCATCCATGATCAACAGGGCGAAGAAGCTTGGAATGTATACAGTTCTGCGTTTTTTCCTTATTGATTCCATGGCGATCAAGAATATTGAGAATCTGGGAAATCAGCATGAGCAGCTGCCGGATGTGGTAGAGGTTCTGCCGGGGCTGATGCCGAAGATTCTTAAACAGATATGTAAAACAAGCAAGGTGCCTGTGATCGCAGGCGGTTTGATCTCCGATAAGGAGGATGTGATGGGAGCCCTGGGTGCGGGAGCAGCAGCGGTTTCCACTACAAATCAGAAGGTATGGGAATTATGAGGCTGCAGAGGCATTGAGCCGCAGCCAAGAAATGTATTGGAGGATTTTTATATGGCAAAATATGTTATGGCGCTGGATTCCGGAACGACCAGTAACCGCTGTATTCTTTTTGATGAAAGCGGAAGAATCCGCAGTGTGGCGCAGAAGGAGTTTATCCAGCATTTTCCGAAACCGGGATGGGTAGAGCATGATGCAGGTGAGATCTGGTCCACACAGCTTTCTGTTGCCAGAGAGGCTATGAACCAGATCGAGGCAACGGCAGAGGATATTGCAGCGATCGGTATCACCAATCAGAGAGAGACCACTATTGTCTGGGATAAGAATACGGGACAGCCGGTTTATCATGCCATCGTATGGCAGTGCAGAAGAACTTCAGAATATTGCGACAGTCTGAAAGCAAAGGGACTGGAAGAAAAATTCCGTCAGAAAACAGGACTTGTTATTGATGCGTATTTTTCTGCCACCAAGGTAAAATGGATCCTGGATAATGTGGAGGGTGCCCGCGAAAGAGCAGAGAAGGGAGAGCTTCTGTTTGGTACCGTGGAGACCTGGCTGATCTGGAAGCTGACCAAGGGAGCTGTTCATGTAACAGATTATTCCAATGCATCCAGAACGATGATGTTCAATATCAATACACTGGAGTGGGATGATGAGATCCTGGAGGAGCTTGATATTCCGAAATGCATGCTCCCGCAGGTAAAAGAGTCCAGTGAGATTTATGGTGAGACAGATCCATCCTTTTTCGGTGGAAGGATTCCGGTAGCCGGTGCTGCCGGGGACCAGCAGGCGGCGCTGTTCGGGCAGGCCTGCTTTGAGAAAGGTGAAACCAAGAATACATATGGAACCGGTGGCTTTCTTCTGATGAATGCAGGAGATAAACCGGTATTTTCCAATAACGGGCTGGTTACAACCATCGGATGGGGACTTAACGGAGAAATCACTTATGTTCTGGAGGGATCCGTATTTGTGGCTGGTGCTGCGATCCAGTGGCTTCGTGATGAGCTTCATCTGGTGGATTCCGCATCGGATACCGAGTATTTTGCGGGAAAGGTACCGGATGCAAACGGCTGCTACGTCGTGCCTGCATTTACAGGACTTGGAGCTCCTTACTGGGATCAGTATGCCCGTGGCACGATCGTGGGATTGACCCGTGGTGTAAATAAGTATCATATTGTGCGTGCGACTTTGGAATCACTTGCATATCAGGTCAATGATGTACTGGAGGTTATGAAGGAAGATGCAGGAAGTGACCTTGCAGTTCTTCGTGTAGACGGCGGAGCAAGTGCAAACAATCTTCTCCTGCAGATCCAGGCCAATATCAGTAATGTGGCTGTAGAACGTCCGGAATGTATTGAGACAACTGCTCTTGGTGCCGCATATCTGGCAGGTCTTGCTGTGGGATTCTGGGAAAGCAAGGAGGCAGTACTGGAAAGCCGTGATGTGGAACGTATTTTCCGCACGGAGATCGATGACGAGAAGCGAAATGCATGGTAAAAGGCTGGAGAGCTGCAGTAGGCTGCTCCAGAGACTGGATCAAAAAGATCCAGTAAAAGGTAAAAAAGAAAAGTCATGCAGCGGGACCGGATGAAAATGTCCTGTGCATGGCTTTTTTGCGCTTTCGGAATGTCACAGACAGACCGTCATAGTAAGCGATCGCGGAACAGTCCGCCGGAGTTTACAGAGTGGTCAGATCGATTCTGTAATCGTCGGAACCTTCTCCGTCAGCAGTGTAGTAAGCTGCTCTTTCTTCTGCATTTACATAGATGTGGAGCTCTTTGCCTTTCAGGCCCTTTGCTTCTGCATCTTTCTTAACAGCTGCCTCAAGGTCGGCAACTGTGATGGATGTCTCAAAAATTTCAAGTGTGATGCCGCTGATCTTATGATTTTTTACAGTGTTCTTAACTTCTTCTACTACTTCTGGTGCCTTGGCTGCTACAGTCTCTGTTGCCTTTTTGACTGCTTTAACGGTTTTTTCAGCTGCAGGTGTTTTTTCAATCTTTTCTACAGTTGATTTCACGGTAGCTTTGGCCTTGGTGGTTGCGCTCTTCAGGTTGCTTGTTCTGCTGTTTCTTCTTTTTTCCATAATGGAACACTCCCTTCCACATATCTCGCTGACAGAACGGATCTGCCGGAATATGTACCTGTTTACAGTATCATGAATCCGGTGGAAAGTCAAATTTTTGCTTGGGTGTTGCATTTCCGGCAGTTGTCGTATAAACTGGATTACAGAGAAAATCAGACAGGGGTACAGAGATTGAAGAATATTCAGGAAGATATTAAAACAGGAAAATTTAAGCAGGCATATCTCCTTTACGGTGAGGAAGCTATCTGAAACAACAATATAAAAGAAATCTGGTGAAGGCTCTGAACCCGGACGATGATACCATGAATTTTACCAGATATGAGGGGAAGGGGATCGATGTCCGGGAGCTTTTGAGTCTTTGTGATACCATGCCCTTTTTTGCAGAGCGAAGAGTAGTCCTTCTTGAGGATACGGGATTCTTTAAGAACAAATGTGAGGAACTGGCAGATTATATGAAAGCTCTGCCTGATTATCTGTATCTGGTGTTCTGCGAGTCTGAAGTAGATAAAAGAAGCCGTATGTACAAGGCGGTAAAAGCCTGCGGCAGCATCGGGGAATTTAAACAGCAGGATGAAAAGACTCTTATGCGGTGGGCAGCAGGGATCCTTGGAAAAAATGGCCGCAGGATCACCCAGAGAGATGTGGAGCTTCTGCTGACCATGACGGGAACAGATATGGGAAATATAAGGATGGAGCTGGAAAAGCTGATCTCCTATACGGTCGGAAGAGATGTTGTGACGGCTGCAGATATCCAGGCTGTCTGTACCACGCAGACAACCAATAAGATCTTTGATATGGTGCGTGCGGTGACGGAGAAGAACCAGAAGCGGGCCCTGGATCTGTACTATGACCTTCTGACTCTTCGGGAACCGCCGATGCGGATATTGTTTCTTTTGGCGAAACAGTTTCGTCAGATCTGCCTGACCAAGAAAATGTCACAGGAGGGTCTTTCTCAAACCGAGATCGCTTCCAAACTGGGAGTACCCTCTTTTGTTGTGCGGAATCTGGCATCCTGTGCCAGATCCTACACTGTGGAAGAGCTGGAGAATGCTGTGCGGGATTTTGTGGATGCGGAAGAGGCGGTAAAGACAGGTACACTTGGAGATGTGCTCAGCGTGGAGCTTCTGATCGTGAAGTACAGCTCGGCGAGAGCAGTGAGAGCCTGAGTTTTACGGAGACGGGTTCTGCCACAGGGTCGCTCCGTTGTCCCTGAGCCATTTTTCGCAGGCTTTATACTCCGGCATCACAGATGCCACCACTGCATAAAAGACAGGGGAATGATTCATTTCTTTTCTGTGGGAAAGTTCGTGTACCACAACATAATCCAGGACTTTTTCCGGGGCGAAGATCAGCCGCCAGTTGAAATTCAGGTTTCCTTCGCTGGTGCAGCTTCCCCAGCGGGTTTTTTGTTCCCGGATCGTGATACGGCCGTAGGTTACGCCCATTTTTCTGGCGTAGGCTGCGGTTTTTCTTTTGAATATTTTTCTGGCGGATTCCATATAATAACTGCGGCGGAATTCTGAAAGAGGCGGGTTTTCAGCCTGGGGCTGTGCCGGATCAGTGGCAGCGTGTGAGAGATGCTCCAGGATCCAGCTTTCTTTCTGTGAGAGAAAACGATGGATGGTGGAATCTGGCATTGTGTGTGGAGCGCGGACAGTTACCTGACCGGAAACGCTGACTGGATCGCCAGGGTTTTCCGACTGCTGCGGATAATGCGGTAGGGAAAGGGATGGGATATCATAAAAAACTCCTTTTGGTCAATGCAGAAATCTATATACAAAAAAGACAGTCGCTGACGGTTCGACTGTCTTTCCTTTTACTTATAAGCTTATAACTAAAATATTCCGTGGTCTATTACGCAATGCTGTTGACAGCTTTGGAAAGACGGGAAATTTTTCTGGCGCAGTTATTTTTGTGATAAACGCCCTTGGATGTAGCTTTGCTGATTGTGGAGATTGCGTCCTTAAGAGCAACCTCTGCAGCTGCCTTATCCTTATTCTCAACTGCTGTCTCAACTTTCTTGATGGAAGTCTTAACTGCAGAACGGATTGCTTTGTTTCTTGCAGCCTTAGTGCTGTTAACTAAGATTCTCTTCTTTGCGGATTTAATGTTAGCCAATTCGTACACCTCCGATTCCTTAAAAATATAATATTAAATTACATTCACAGGAACAGACACGGGCGCTCCTATGAAACATGCTTATATATATTATTATACGTGCACAGGAATGTCAAGATGTTTTTTGCAAAAATTCCAAAAAAATATGCAAAAAATACCAGATGCTGTGTGGGAAAGGGGAAATGATACATATTTATGGGAAAAAGGGAAATAATGAAAGGGAAAACACCGGTAAAGCTGCAGATAGCAGCGGAAAAGTCTTTGCAATCTTACAGAAAAAGAGGATGAGAGTATGGCTGGAAGGAGCAGAATCAGAACAGACCTGGCGCTGGAAGCAACGGAAGCTTTCAGGCGGAAAACGTAGAAGTACGTGGAGTAGAGATCAGGGAAAGATACGATGAGGAAAAGGATGTTCGGACTACCGTAGTGCGGATCACAACGGAAAACGGAGCCAGGACATGGGAAAACCACAGGGGACCTATATTACCATTGAGGCACCGGATCTTTCCGTTCCGGATGAGGATTATCACAGGGAGATCTCGGAAGAGGTGGCACATCATTTGAGGGAGCTGATCGATCTCGGACGGCAGCAGTCAATCCTGGTGGTAGGCCTTGGAAATCAGGAGATCACTGCGGATTCTCTTGGCCCTCGTGCAGTTTCCAATCTTCATATGACAAGGCATGTGATCCGGGAATATGGGCTGAAGAGCAATGAACATATGAAAATGCATCAGATCAGCGGGATCGTTCCGGGTGTGATGGCACAGACCGGAATGGAACTCTGGAAATTGTTCGGGGTGTTGTTTCTGAGACAAAGCCGGATTTGGTGATCGCCGTAGATGCGCTGGCGGCCAGAAGTACGACAAGACTTAACCGGACGATCCAGATCACGGATACCGGGATTAGTCCGGGCTCCGGCGTGGGGAATCACAGGGAAGGCCTGAATGAAGAAAATCTTTCGGTCCGTGTGATCGGGATCGGTGTTCCGACTGTGGTGGATGCGGCTACTATTGTCCATGATTCCATGGCAGAGCTTCTGGAGGCACTGGAGGAGGATGAGCAGAAGGAGTTTCTGGAAGAATGATTTCGCCGAAGCTTTACACCATGTTTGTAACACCAAAGGATGTGGATGAAACGGTACGATATTTAAGCTTTACCATTTCCGAGGGACTGAATCTGGCTTTTTCCGATAGTCTAATCGAAGAGGACAGGTCATAAAATACCATAAGAGGTGATCGTGGGTGACGAATATCCAGAGGGCTTTCTGCGTGGTTTTGAGCCTGATCTTCCTGGGTGTGGTGGCTGTCCTTCCGGGAGATTTTTTCAGGCATGGTGAGATCTACAGACAGCTGCCGCTGTATTGCTTTCTGGAAAAGAAAGCTCTGCAGAAGGAAATGGCAGAGACCGGGAAACAGAGATGCTTTGCAGGAAAAAAACGCAGAGCATCTGGGTGAAGAAGTGGAAGCAGAGAACCGAAAAGAGCAGGAGACGCTGCTGATGGCCGAGGCGGAAGAAGTGGAGAAGAAAGAAGCCCTTCAGAAGAAAGAAGCCCTTCAGAAGAATGAAGAGCTCCAGAAGAATGAAGAGCTCCAAAAGAAAAAGAAATTCAAAAGAAAGAAGCGGAAGATGCAGAGAAAAATCTCCTGACGGCAAAAAAAATGAACAGGAGACTGTTAAGGGAAATACAGAACAGGAAGTTGCTGAGCCAGAAATTACAGAGCCGGGAGGCTCAGAACAGGAAGCTACGGAGCCGGGGGACACAGAACCGGAGCCTTCAGCGTCAGAGGAGAACCGATCCGGTGAAAATACTGCGAAGGAACAGGAGACTGTGGCACTGCCACATCCGCAGATTGACTTGTCTCAGGCGAAACTGGCAGATTTTGACTATGTGATGAATCAGTTTTATATTGGATTCCAATACGGAGACGAATGCACAGCAGATCAGTGCGCCCCGTTTTCTGAAGGAGGATCTGTCCGTTAAAAAGGATTCATCGGTACCCCAGATCCTGATCTATCATACCCATTCCCAGGAGGCTTTTGCAGATTCAAGAGAAGGACAGACTGAGGACACCATCGTAGGAGTGGGAGATCATCTTACTGAACTTCTGGAAAAAACATACGGTACCAGGTCATTCATATAACAGATGCCTTTGATATGATGGGAGGAACACTGGACAGGAGCAAGGCTTATGATTATGCCAGGGCATCCATAGAAAAAGTGCTGGAAGAAAACCCCACCATTGAAGTTGTGATCGATCTTCATAGAGATGGTGTGCCGGATGATCGGCATCTGGTAACGCAGGTGAATGGAAAACCTACTGCTCAGCTGCTTTTTTATAATGGATTAAGCTATACAGTCAGTCAGGGGGCAGTGAGTTATCTGCCCAATCCTTACATAGAAGAGAATCTGGCATTTTCCTTTCAGCTGGAATATCAGGCGGCACAGTATTACCCCGATCTTTACCGGGGAATCTATCTGGCAGGTCTTCGCTATAATCTGCATCTTAAGCCACGTGCGCTGCTTCTGGAGGCCGGAGCGCAGACAAATACCGTGGAGGAAGTCAGAAATGCCATGGAACCTTTTGCAGATATCTTAAACAGAGTTCTGAAAGGCAGTGACAAAGAAGACTGAAATATGGTATGATAAAGAGCAGTATGGAAAAATATGCGTTCTGAACGCTTTATACGAGAGAAATTTAAGGAGGACTTCCTGAATGATAGACCAGAGTAAAATTCGGAATTTTTGTATCATTGCACATATCGACCATGGCAAGTCAACACTTGCGGACCGTATCATCGAGATGACGGGACTTCTTACCGAGAGGGAAATGCAGGCCCAGGTTCTGGATAACATGGACCTTGAGAGAGAACGAGGGATCACCATCAAATCCCAGGCGGTTCGTATTGTATACAAAGCCAAGGACGGAAATGAGTATATTTTTAACCTGATCGATACCCCGGGACATGTAGACTTTAACTATGAGGTTTCCCGAAGCCTTGCTGCCTGTGACGGAGCGATCCTTGTTGTGGATGCAGCACAGGGAATCGAAGCTCAGACACTTGCCAATGTATATATGGCACTGGACCATGATCTGGATGTGGTTCCGGTGATCAACAAGATCGACCTTCCAAGTGCGGATCCGGAGCGTGTTATCAATGAGATCGAGGATGTGATCGGAATTGAGGCGCAGGATGCACCGCAGATCTCCGCAAAAACAGGACTGAATGTAGACCAGGTCCTGGAGCAGATCGTCAATAAGGTCCCGGCGCCGGCGGGGGATGTGGATGCACCGCTGAAGGCTCTGATCTTTGACTCTGTTTATGACCCTTATAAGGGTGTTATCGTATTTTGCAGAGTGAAGGACGGACGTGTGAAAAAGGGCACGAGGATCCATATGATGGCGACCGGATTCACCACGGAGGTTGTGGAGGTTGGATATTTTGGAGCGGGTCAGTTTATCCCATGTGACGAGCTGACAGCAGGCATGGTTGGATATATCACAGCCAGCATCAAGAATGTCCGTGATACCCGCGTGGGTGATACGGTAACGGATGCGGACAACCCCTGTGCAGAGGCACTTCCGGGATATAAGAAGGTAAACCCTATGGTTTATTGTGGCCTTTATCCGGCAGATGGTGCCAAGTACGGCGATCTCCGTGACGCGCTGGAGAAGCTTCAGCTCAACGATGCTTCCCTTTATTATGAACCGGAGACATCGGTCGCCCTTGGATTTGGTTTCCGCTGCGGCTTCCTGGGACTTCTTCATCTGGAGATCATCCAGGAGCGTCTGGAGAGAGAGTATAACCTGGATCTTGTAACTACAGCACCGAGTGTTATCTATAAGGTCTATAAAACCAATGGTGAGATCATCGAGCTGACCAATCCCACCAACTTCCGGATCCTTCAGAGATCGAATACATGGAAGAGCCTATGGTGAAGGCGGAGATCATGGTAACCACAGAGTTCATTGGTGCGATCATGGATCTCTGCCAGGAGAGACGTGGTCAGTATGAAGGCATGGAATATATGGAAGAAACCCGTGCACTCCTGAAATACAGACTGCCGCTGAACGAGATCATTTATGATTTCTTTGATGCACTGAAATCACGTTCCAGAGGTTATGCATCCCTAGATTACGAACTGGACGGATATGAGAGAAGTGAGCTTGTAAAGCTGGATATCCTTGTGAATAAAGAAGAAGTGGATGCTCTTTCCTTTATCGTGCATGCAGATACTGCTTACGAGCGTGGAAGAAAGATGTGTGAGAAGCTGAAAGACGAGATCCCGAGACAGCTCTTTGAGATTCCGATCCAGGCAGCTATCGGAAGCAAGGTCATTGCCAGAGAGACGGTAAGAGCCATGCGTAAAGACGTACTTGCCAAGTGTTACGGTGGAGATATCTCCCGTAAGAAGAAGCTTCTGGAAAAACAGAAGGAAGGTAAGAAACGTATGCGTCAGGTAGGTAACGTGGAGATCCCGCAGAAGGCATTTATGAGTGTCCTGAAGCTGGATGATAAATAGGAGATGACTTTTTGAAAAAAAATATAAAAAAACTGTTTCTGGCAGCAGGACTTCTGGCTATAACAGGAGCTCTGCTTACCGGATGTGGTTCAAAGAAGAAAAATGCAGAAGAGGAAAGTGTGATCAAAATCAGTACAGCGCCGGAACCGACTGCCACTCCTGATCCGAAAACCGTAGATCCGGATGCAGTGACGAGCAATGGAAATCTGACAATGGTCAATGAGTACCTGGCAGAAAACGGCAGCGAGGCACTGGGGATCGATGGCGTGACACCGACACCGGCTGCTTCAGACGGAAGTACGGATAATGCGGATAGTGCCGGTGAAGATACAAGCTCCGATGAGGATAATGATACATCAGGTAGTGGTGGAGAGGAAGGAGCCATGGATGGAGAATGAGGCGAAAAAACCGCTGGAGCTCTATATCCATATTCCGTTTTGTGTAAAAAAATGCGATTACTGTGATTTCCTTTCCGGACCTGCCGGAAAAGAGAGGCAGCGTGAATATTTCCAGGCTTTGGAAAGGGAGATTGCCGCTGTTCCGGATTTTTCGGACAGGGAGATCACCACAGTTTTTATCGGCGGAGGAACACCTTCCGTGCCGGATCCGTCTCTTGTTGGAGAGATGCTGGATCAGATCAGAAATAAGTTTTTTGTGGCCCCGGATGCTGAGATCACCATCGAAGCAAATCCGGGGACTTTATATAAAGAAAAACTTCAGATATATCTGGAACACGGGATCAACCGACTGAGTCTGGGGCTTCAGTCCCCGCAGAATCGGGAATTAAAGATCCTTGGAAGGATCCATACGTGGGAAGAGTTTCAGGAGAGCTTCTTTATGGCAAGGGATGCAGGCTTTTCCAACATCAATATCGATCTGATGAGTGCCATTCCGGAACAGACCTATGCAGACTGGGAAAAAATCTCCGCACGGTGGCAGGGCTTTCGCCGGAACATATTTCCGCCTACAGTCTGATCATTGAGGAAGGCACTCCTTTCGGGGAGAGAAAGCTGAAATTGCCGGATGAGGATACGGAGTACCGTATGTATGAGAATACGGCAGGGATCCTGGAGGAATATGGGTTTCATCAGTACGAGATCTCCAATTATGCGAAAGGCGGACGGGAATGCCGTCATAATAAGGGATACTGGCAGAGGATCGATTATCTGGGACTGGGACTTGGGGCGTCTTCACTTCTGGATCATATGCGTTTTTCCAATACTGCGGATATGAAGGAATATATTGGAAACAGTGCGTTTCCGGATAAGATCCGCCAGAATATGGAAAGCCTTACAGAGGCAGATGAGATGGCTGAGTTTATGTTTCTGGGGCTTCGGATGACAGAGGGCGTTTCAATGGAAGCGTTTGCGGAATATTTCGGAAAAATATGGAAACGTTTACGGAGAGGTCCTGAAAAAACATCTGGAGATCGGAATGCTGGAACAAAAGGAGACAGGATATATCTTTCGAGAAAGGGAATCCATGTGAGCAATGGAGTGATGGCGGATTTTCTGCTGTAGAAAAATTTGTCGATTTTTTTACCTTGACGAACGAATGTTCTGGCAGTATACTGATAAAAAATCAGAAGTTTTACAGCGGAATAAGAGAGGTAGATTCTGCTGTTGAGAAGAATACCGGAGTATTTTTTATGACCGGACAGAGTAGGAGGCTTTCATGTCAGCAGAAGCAAACGATAAGAAGCGTTTTATTAGGATACGCGGAGCCAATGAGAATAATCTTAAGAATCTTAGCGTCGATATTCCCAGAGACCAGTTTGTGGTACTTACCGGACTCAGCGGCTCCGGTAAGTCATCTCTTGCATTTGATACCATTTATGCAGAGGGACAGAGACGTTATATGGAGTCACTTTCTTCCTATGCGAGGCAGTTCCTGGGACAGATGGAGAAACCGGATGTGGAGAGTATCGAGGGCCTTCCGCCGGCAATCTCCATTGATCAGAAGTCAACGAACCGGAATCCCCGTTCTACAGTGGGTACGGTAACGGAGATCTACGATTATTTCCGACTTCTGTATGCCCGTGTGGGAATCCCGCACTGTCCCAAATGTGGAAGAGAAATCCGCAAACAGACGGTAGATCAGATGGTGGATCAGATCATGACGCTTCCGGAACGCCAGAAGATCCAGCTTCTTGCACCGGTAGTGCGGGGCCGCAAGGGAACCCATGTTAAACTTCTGGATCAGCCAGAAGAAGCGGATATGTGAGAGTGCAGATCGACGGAAATCTCTATGAGCTTTCTGAGGAGATCAAGCTGGATAAGAATATCAAACATAACATTGAGATCGTTGTGGATCGACTTATTGTGAAACCGGGAATAGAGAAGCGTCTTTCCGATTCCATTGAAACCGTGCTGGATCTGGCGGATGGTCTGCTGGTAGTAGACACTATGGACGGGAAGCTTCTGAATTTCAGTCAGAGTTTTTCCTGTCCGGATTGCGGCATCAGCATTGATGAGATCGAACCCAGGAGCTTTTCCTTTAATAATCCATTTGGTGCCTGCCCGCAGTGTCTGGGTCTTGGATATAAGATGGAATTTGATATCGATCTGATGATCCCGGATAAGAAACTGAGTATCAATGAAGGGGCTATCGCTGTTCTCGGATGGCAGTCCTGTACCACGCAGGGAAGCTTTTCCAGAGCGATCCTGGATGCCCTGGCAAGGAATATGAATTTTCTCTGGATACACCTTTCTGCGAGTATCCGAAGAAGGTCCAGGATATCCTCATCCATGGTACCGGCGGTCATTCTGTGAAGGTTTATTATAAAGGACAGCGGGGAGAGGGCGTTTACGATGTGGCGTTCCCGGGACTGATCCGCAATGTGGAGCAGAGATACCGTGAAACCGGTTCCGAGGCCATGAAGCAGGAATACGAGAGCTTTATGCGGATTACTCCGTGCACCACATGTAAGGGACAGAGGCTGAAGAAGGAGTCACTGGCAGTGACCGTGGCGGATAAGAATATTTATGAAGTGACCAATATGCCGGTACAGAAGCTGCAGGGCTTTCTCCGCGATCTGAAGCTTTCAAAGCAGCAGGAGCTTATTGGAAGGCAGATCCTGAAGGAAATCCGCGCCAGGGTTGGATTTCTGGCAGAGGTTGGCCTGGAGTATCTTTCACTTGGAAGAGCTACCGGAACCCTTTCCGGCGGAGAGGCTCAGAGAATCCGTCTTGCCACACAGATCGGATCCGGGCTTGTGGGGGTTGCATATATCCTGGATGAGCCGAGTATCGGGCTTCACCAGAGAGATAATGACAAGCTTCTGGGGGCACTGATGCGTCTCCGTGATCTTGGCAACAGTCTGATCGTGGTGGAGCATGATGAAGATACCATGCGTGCTGCAGACTGTGTCATCGATATCGGCCCCGGAGCCGGAGAACATGGCGGACAACTGGTCGCAATGGGGACAGCTGAGGATCTGATGAAAATGAGCAGTCTGTGACAGGAGCTTATTTAAGCGGAAGGCTGAAGATCCCGGTACCGGAAGTGAGGAAGGAACCAACCGGATTTCTTCATATAAAGGGTGCGGCAGAGAACAACCTGAAGCATATCGACGTAGATATTCCTCTGGGAGTGATGACCTGTATCACAGGTGTTTCCGGCTCCGGTAAGAGCTCTCTGATCAATGAAATCTTGTACAAGAGACTTGCCAGAGACCTGAACCGTGCCAGAGTGATCCCCGGGAAACATGATGACATCCTGGGTATCGATCAGCTGGATAAGGTGATCAATATCGACCAGTCCCCGATTGGAAGAACTCCCCGTTCCAATCCTGCCACATATACCGGAGTTTTTGACCAGATCCGTGATCTTTTGCAGCCACCGCAGATGCCAAGGCAAAGGGCTACAAGAAAGGCCGTTTCAGTTTTAATGTCAAGGGCGGACGGTGCGAGGCCTGCAGTGGTGACGGAATCATCAAGATCGAGATGCATTTTCTTCCGGATGTATATGTGCCTTGCGAAGTCTGCAAGGGCAAACGCTACAATCGTGAGACTTTGGAAGTGAAGTATAAGGGCAAGAGCATTTATGATGTATTGAATATGACTGTGGAAGAAGCACTGACATTTTTTGAGAATGTACCGTCGATCCGGAGAAAGATCGAGACCCTGTATGATGTAGGGCTTTCCTATATCCGCCTGGGTCAGCCCTCCACCACTCTTTCTGGAGGAGAAGCACAGCGTATCAAGCTTGCCACAGAACTCAGCAAGCGCAGTACCGGAAAGACGATCTATATCCTGGATGAGCCTACCACAGGACTGCACTTTGCGGATGTCCACAAGCTGATCGAAATCCTGCGCCGTCTGTCTGAAGGAGGAAACACCGTTGTGGTCATTGAGCACAATCTGGATGTGATCAAGACGGCGGATCATATTATTGATATCGGACCGGAAGGCGGTGACAGAGGCGGAACGGTAATTGCCAGAGGAACTCCGGAGGAAGTAGCAGAGAATCCGGTTTCCTACACCGGTAAATATGTGAAAAAATATCTGGAACAGAAATAACCGGTAAAAGTTCTTTTCAATTTCTGTGGTTTTGTATATAATGAAGTGCGGGAACGTTTCGGCACAGACCGGAACAGAATAAGTCAGAAATGCGTCAGCATATGAATGTGTATGACGCAGGCGGGAGGATTTATGCCGGCAAAGGATATTGGAATCGATCTGGGAACCAGAAACAGTCTGGTGTTTTCCACAGGCAAGGGAATCGTTTTAAGAGAGCCCTCTGTGGTTGTTTATGATAAAGATACAGAGAAGATCAGAGCAATTGGTGAGGAAGCCAGACAGATGGCAAGCCATCTGACTTCCAATATGGAAGTGATCTGGCCAATCCGAAGAGGTGTGATCGTAGATTATAATGTAATGGAAAAGATGCTGAAATATTTTATTTCACAGGCTATGGGACGGAGAGCGTTCCGGAAACCGAGAGTCAGCATCAGTGTTCCGAGCGGGATCACGGAGATCGAGCGCAAGGCAGTTGAGGAAGCTGCTTATCAGTCAGGGGCCAGGGAAGTTTTTCTTGTGGATGAGCCCATTGCTGCTGCTATCGGGGCAGGTGTAGACATTACCAAGCCATTTGGCAATCTGATCGTGGACATCGGTGCAGGGACCACGGATGTTGCGGTCGTATCCGTAGGAGGTGTGGTTGTTTCCGCATCTGTGAAGGTTGCAGGAGATAATTTTGATCATGCGATCATGAATTATGTACGTGAGAAGCATAGTCTCTTTATCGGGGAGGATGCAGCGGAGAATATCAAGATCAAGATCGGAACAGCCAGTGAAGAAGCGGATCTTCGCACGATGGAGGTCAAGGGCAGAAATATCATCACAGGACTTCCGAAGGTGGCAACACTGACTTCTGAGGAGATCCGGACCGCTTTGCGGGAAACGACCGGACAGATCGTAGAGACAGTCCATGGCGTTCTTGAGAAAACACCGCCGGAGCTGGCGGCAGATATCATGGACCGAGGAATCGTTCTTACAGGCGGAGGTGCATGCTGCATGGAATGGATGCATTGATCGAGCAGAAAACAGGAGTCAGCACATTGACTGTGCAGGATGCAATGCTTGTAGTGGCTGCCGGAACAGGAAAATATGCGGAAATCATGTCAAGGATGTAAACCGTTATGAGGCGTCCGGACGGCACAGGGTCAGAGAAGAGACTGCCGCAGGAAACTCATACAGATAAGGCGCTGCAGCTGCAGTGCCTTTTGCTGTTATCAGAGGTTTACAGATGGAGAAAAAAATGAGTGAGACAGTTACAGGATATATAGATCATGTGATCTTCCGAAATGAAGATAATGGATATACGGTCATGGTACTGAAAGGGATGGAAGAGGAACGGGAATTGACCTGTGTGGGGACATTTCCTGCGATCACCCAGGGGGCTGCCATTGAAGCTTCCGGAAATTATACAACACATCCGGTGTATGGCAAGCAGTTTCAGATAGCCTCCTACGTAGAAAAATGCCGGAGGATGCACTGGCCATGGAACGCTATCTGGGTTCCGGCGCGATCAAGGGGATCGGTGCGGCACTGGCAGCCAGGATCGTACGTCGTTTCGGCGATGATACCATGCGTATTGTGGAGGAAGAGCCGGAGCGGCTGGCTGAGATCAAGGGAATCAGCGAAAAAAAGGCCATGGAGATCGCAGAACAGATGACGGAGAAAGCAGATATGCGCCGCGCTATGATCTTTCTCCAGAAATACGGGATATCACTGAATCTCGGCGCAAAGATCTATCAGAAATATGGGCAGACTGTATATGGAGTCCTGCAGGAGAATCCGTATCGCCTTGCAGAGGATATCAGTGGTGTGGGATTCCGTATCGCAGATGAGATCGCTTCCCGGATCGGGATCCATACAGATTCAGATTACAGGATAAGAAGCGGAATGTTGTATACTCTCCTACAGGCTTCAGGAGAAGGCCATATCTATCTCCCGAAGGAGGAACTTTTTTCCAGGGCATCCGGACTTTTGGGAGTAGATTCCTCCTACATGGAAAAACATCTCATGGATATGGTAGTAGACCGGAAACTGATCCTGAAAGAAACAGAAGACGGTGCAGTTGTCTATCCCACACGATATTATTATCTTGAGCTGAATTCAGCCAGAATGCTCTGTGAGCTGAACATCCTCTGCCCGGAAGATGAGGAGATGATGGAGAAACGGATCAATAGGATCGAAAAGGAGACAGGAACCCGGTTAGATGAAATGCAGAAACAGGCAGTGGCGGCAGCTGCCAGTCATGGTCTGTTTATTCTGACCGGCGGGCCGGGAACCGGAAAGACTACAACGATCAATGCGATTATCCGTTATTTTGAAGAGGAAGGCGCTGAGCTGCGGCTTGCAGCTCCCACCGGCCGTGCAGCCAAGCGAATGACAGAGGCTACCGGATACGAGGCTCAGACGATCCACAGACTTCTGGAGCTGAACGGGATGCCGGAGGAAGAGCAGGAAGGCCGTGCAGTTCATTTTGACAGGAATTCGGAGAATCCGCTGGAAGCGGATGTGATCATCATTGATGAGATGTCCATGGTAGATATCGCACTGATGCATTCATTGCTTCTTGCAGTGACAGCAGGGACCAGACTGATCCTGGTAGGTGATGAAAATCAGCTTCCCAGTGTAGGCCCGGGAAATGTTCTAAGGGATATTATCCGCAGCGGCTGTTTTTCGGTAGTAGAGTTGAAAAAGATTTTCCGCCAGGCATCTGAAAGTGATATTGTGGTGAATGCACATAAGATCAACCGGGGCGAGCAGGTGACCATCAATAACAAGAGCCGGGATTTCTTTTTTCTGAAAAGATATGACGCGGACATCATTATCCGTGTGGTGATCGCACTGATCCAGGAGAAGCTTCCGCGTTATGTAGATGCAAAGCCCTATGAGATCCAGGTGCTCACGCCTATGCGTAAGGGACTTTTAGGTGTGGAGCGGCTGAACCAGATCCTTCAGAGATATCTGAACCCGCCGGATGAAAAGAAAAAGGAGAAAGAGATCGGACAGCGCCTTTTCCGTGAAGGGGATAAGGTGATGCAGGTGAAGAACAATTACCAGCTGGAGTGGGAAATCCTTGGACGATACAAGATTCCTGTGGATAAAGGTGTGGGCGTGTTTAACGGAGATACCGGTATTATGACGGAGATCAATGAATTTGCGGAAACGGCTACCGTGGAATTTGAGGATGGCAGACAGGCAGAATATTCCTTCAAACAGCTTGAGGAACTGGAACTTGCCTATGCAGTGACCATACATAAGTCCCAGGGCTCAGAATATCCGGCAGTGATCCTTCCGATCCTTTCCGGACCAAGGATGCTGATGAATCGGAATCTTCTGTATACAGCAGTGACCAGAGCCAGAAAATGTGTTACCGTAGTAGGCAGCGAGACCACTTTTGCGGAGATGATCCGTAATGAAAAACAGCAGCAGAGATACAGCTCTCTGGACAGACGGATCCGGGAGCTGGATGAATCTGAACAGAAAGAGAGCGCCATCGGGGAGAAAGGACTTTCTTGAAAAAACAGCAGATTTTTACTGGACATGCTTTACCCGAAAAAATGCCCGCTGTGTCATCAGATACTGAAAGAAAAAGACCGGCTGATTTGCCGGAGTGTTCCGGAAAGGTCAGGCTATATCCGGTCCCAGGTGTATGAAATGCGGAAGACCGGTAAAAATGGAAGAGGAATACTGTGAAGACTGCCGCAAGGGTGCCCATCATTTTACGGAGGGCAGAAGTATTTTCTGGTACGGAGAGGTCTGGAGACAGTCTTTGGTACGATTTAAGTATTACGGATGTCGGGAATATGGGGATTTTTATGCAAAGGCAATGAGCGTCTTCGGAAAAAAATATCTGGAACGGTGGAAGCCTGATCTGATCGTTCCCGTTCCTCTGCATCCCAGAAAAAAAAGGATGAGAGGTTTTAACCAGGCAGCATATCTGGCAGAAAGGCTCAGTGTTCTTACAGGGATCCCATGGAATGAGCATCTGGTAAAGAAGATACGAAGCACAAGATCTCAGAAAAAACTTAATGCCATACAGAGGCGTCAGAACCTGAAAAATGCATATCAGGTAACCGAAAGGATCCCGGGTTTTTCTGTACTTGTGGTGGATGATGTATACACAACAGGAAGTACGGCAGATGCCATGGCAATGTGTCTTCTTGAGGCCGGTGCAGAGAAAGTTTATTTTCTGACAATATGCGCAGGAAGGGCATGAAACAGCCGAAAAAACACTTTTCATAGGTATGGAACTATGCTACAATAAATTTGATTGCAGTTAAAAAGTATAACTGTATGGAAAGCGTAATGCGGATCATATATTGGGGATTTTCCTGATAAAGAAAGCTTATGAGGAGTTATTTTTATGGTAAATGAAGAAAAAGTGAAGATTATGAACCGTCTGGCTATGTATGAACATGGCGAAGGCAGGAAGTATCTTCCGGTGAGCAGATATTATCGAAGTGATTATATTGGACTTGCACTGATCAGAAACTTTTTTCTGGTAACGATCGGATATGTATTGGGACTTGCAGGCGTTGCCGCATATTTCAGCGAATATCTTATGGATAATGTGAATAAGATTAATCTGGTCAAGGTTGGAATCTATATCATCGTCGGTTATCTGATCGTGCTTGTTGTATATTCGATACTGACCTACATCCAGTATTCTGTGAAATATTTCCGGGCAAAAAAAAGTGTCAGGGAATATTATCAGGATCTTACAAGACTGGAAAAAATCTACGGGCGGGAGGAAAAAAGAAATCCGGTCCGGAGAAATGCAGGAGGACATAGAAAATGACAGCTTTACTTGAGATCAAACAGAATATCAAAAGATTTTACGGACAATATGAAGTATATATACTGCCGGTCCTGAAGTTTGTTCTGGCATTTGCCTATTTTCTCTGGATCAACAGCAATATGGGTTACATGAAACAGCTGGATAATATTTTTGTTGTCCTGATCCTGGCGCTTGTATGTTCGATCCTTCCGGTTTCCGTGATGATGTTTATGGGATTTGCGTTGATGATCGGGCACTGTTATGCAGTCGGGATCGAAACGGCAGGATTTATGCTACTTCTTATTCTGTTAATGCTGATCCTGTTCCTAAGATTCAGCAGGTCACAGAATCTTGCAATGATCCTTACACCACTTTCTTTCGGATTTGGTGTTCCTGCACTTATGCCGATCGGGGCAGGCCTGCTGGGTAGCGCATTGTCAGCGCTTCCGGCCGGATGCGGTGTTGTGATCTATTATTTTATACGGTTTGTACATGCACAGTCGGCGGCACTCAGTGATCCTGCCGCAGAGATCGCAGAAAAACTGAAGCTGATCTCTGACGGACTTGTCCACAACTGGGCAATGTGGATCACGGTGATCGCGTTTGTGGTAGTGATCCTGTTTGTGAACCTTCTGAGAACACGGGCGTTTGATTATGCATGGAGGATCGCTGTCATTGCCGGTGGCGTGATCTATATCCTGGTTATCCTTGCCGGAGATTTCTGCCTTAGTATTACGGTAGCCATGGTGCCGATGATCCTGTCCACAGTGATCTCCGTACTGGCAGGATTTGTTCTGGAGTTCTTTGTTTTTGGCGGAGATTACAGCAGAACAGAACGTCTGGAATATGAGGATGATGAGTACTATTACTACGTAAAAGCCGTTCCGAAGGCATCAGTCGCCACTTCTGAGAGAAGTATCAAAAAAATCAATGCGGAGCCGGTAAAAGAAGAAAAAAAAGAAGACAATGTTGTGTCTTTCAGTGATGATGTATTTCCTGAGAAGACCGAAATGCATACAGTAAAGATGCCGGATATGGTTTCCGAAAATACAGTAAGTGAGAAACCGCAGGGATTGGACAAGATCGATTTCGAAAAACAGCTGGAGGAATCGCTGAAGGATCTTTAAACAGGAACGATTGGAATAGCTCAGGAAGAAAGGAGGAGACTTATGCAGAATGTGCTGACAGTTGTGGTCGGATATCTTGGGAAAATTTCCCTTCCGGGACTTGGCGTGATAGATATCATTGAGATCGGACTGATTTCCTTTTTTGTATATCAGTTTATGGCATGGATCAAATTTACACGTGCATATACCTTCTGAAGGGCATTTTGATCGTCCTTGGATTTATCCTGGTCGCATATATCTTCAAAATGAATACGATCCTCTGGATCTTCCGGAACCTGGCTAATGTGCTGGTGATCGGTGTGATCGTAATCTTTCAGCCGGAGCTGAGGAAGGCGCTGGAGCAGCTGGGACAGAAGAAGTTTGTTTCCAACATTATTCCCTTTGATTCTGGCAGGGAAGTGCAGGAGCGTTTCAATGACAAGACTATCAACGAACTGGTAAAGGCCTGTTTTGATATGGGTGAAGTTAAGACCGGAGCACTGATCGTGATCGAGGAAGAGATCCGGCTTGATGAATATGTGAGAACCGGTATCAATATTGACGGTATCCTTACCAGTCAGCTGCTGATCAATATTTTTGAGCATAATACACCTCTTCATGACGGAGCGGTGATCGTGCGGGGAAACCGCGTAGTAGCAGCAACCTGCTATCTGCCTCTTTCAGATAATATGGAACTGAGTAAACAGCTGGGAACAAGACACAGAGCAGGTGTGGGTATCAGCGAAGCTACGGATTCTCTTACGATCATTGTTTCGGAAGAGACAGGACAGGTTTCTGTGGCCAGAGGCGGTGAGTTATCCAGAGGCTTAACAGTAAGCAGCTTCGTGAAGTACTTGTTTCTGCTCAGAATAAAAAGGTTGTTGACAACGGTAAGCTGAGAAATCTGCTGAAAGGGAGAGTGAAACATGAAGAAAAATCTGACTAAGAACATCCCTTTGAAAATCATGTCGATCATTGTGGGAATCCTGGTGTGGCTGATCGTAGTAAATGTTGATGACCCTATCATTACAAAAGGCTTTGTGATCTCAGATGTGCAGATCATCAATGAAGCTTATGTGGATCAGCTGGGCGAGATGGTCATGCAGGATGATCGTGAAAATTCAGTACGTGTTTATATTACAGGTGAGCGGAAGATAGTCAACCGTCTCACCTCAAGTGATATTAAGGCAGTTGCAGACCTGCAGCAGGCTCAGTCTACCGATACAGACCCTGTAATGATCCCCATTACAGCAACCTGTTCCGGGATACTTCCAGAGAATATCCAGGTGTCACCGCAGAATCTAAGTGTCCATCTGGAAAAAAAGGTGACCAAGGAATTTGCGATCAACGTTACCAGTGATGACAGCAAGCCTGCACAGGGGCTGGAGGTTGCTTCGCTTACCGCAAATCCGGAAAAAGTCCGTATTACAGGACCGGAATCCCTAGTTGGTAAGATAGACAGTGTGAGTGTGGATGTAAGTTCAAAGCTTGAGGGAATCGACCAGGATACGACGATCACAGGCGCAGAACTGACCATCACAGATAAGAATCAGGATACACTTTCATCAAATTCCATGAGCTATCTGAAATTTGACAACAACGGAAAGGTTAATGTCACGGCAAAGCTCTGGAAGGTGCGTTCTGATATACGGATCAGTGCGGGATATACGGGAGAACCGGCAGAAGGTTATGTTGTGGACAGTGTCACGACAGTACCGGAGACTTTCAGCGTAGCTGGAAGTGAAGAAGCACTGAACAATCTGAAACTTCAGGGAAATACTATTTATCTTGATAATGAGAATGTGGATATTTCAGGAAAGAGCAATGACGTGGAAAAGAAGTAAACCTGTCAGAACTTCTTCCGGATGGCCTTAAGCTGACATCTGGATCCAGTACGGACCTCTGGATCACAGTCAATATCCTGCCGGAGGGCAGTAAGATATACAGCTTCCCGACAGAGGATATCAAGTAAAGGGTCTGCCTGATGATCTGCAGCTGGCGTTTGAAGTTGCGGATATTGAACTGAAGGTGCAGGCGGAAGACGGAGATCTTTCCCAATTTGATCTGAAGTCGGTAGGAGCAGCACTTTCCATGGATGACTGGGAGGAGGGCAGCTACGAAGTACCGATCAAAATCAGTCTTCCGGAAGGCTACAAGCTGCTGGAGGATGTAACCGCCGAGATCAAAATCTCCAAGGTTTCCAATGTAGACAGCAGCAGTCAGTAAGTAATCACAGCTTTGGACAAGGCTTGAAGGATAAGTAATATAAAGGGAGACAGCAGCAATGTTAAGTTATAAGGTAACGGTCAGGAACCGTCAGGGCTTCATCTTCGTCCCGCAGGGCTTTTGTGCGGCGAGGCAATAAAATACAAATCGTCCATAACATTTCAGTATGCCGGAGGTACAGCGAATGCCAAAAGTGTTCTGAGTGTTCTGGGTGCCTGTGTTAAAAGCGGGGATGAGATCACACTGGTCTGCGAGGGTGAGGATGAACAGGCTGCGATAGATGCGCTTGTGGCTCTTATCGAAGGCGGACTGGGCGAATGATACGTAACAGATACAATAATTATTTACAGCAGCATGATCAGGAGGGATTATTGTGAAGAGAAGAGTTGTGGCAATTTTTCTCAGTCTGACATTATGCATGGGCGGAACTTTGGAAGCCGGCGCTGCGGCTTTGGAAAGTACAGACGTGCAGATGGCAGCAGAGACAGCCGGCGATCCGGCTGAGGATGTATTCAGTGATGAAGCGGAAACGACTGTACAGCAGCCGGAGACAGAAGCGGATCAGACAGGTAGTACTGACAGTACAGACAGTTCAGAAGAAACACCTGTTACACCGGAGAACCCCGCAGAGACACCGGATGTTATAGAAACACCGGAGATTACAGAGACACCGGAAACTACAGAAGCACCGGAGGCTACAGAAGCACCGGATGCGACAACAGAAGACAGTACAGATCCGGGCGATGATTTCAGTGCAGGTGATGCACAGGAACTGGATGCACCGTCAGCAGATACCGCAGTACAGAACAAAGTAGAGAATAACAAGGCAGAGGAAACTTCTGCTACCGGAGCATCACTGGTAAACGGTGTAGTCGTTGCCAAGACAAGTGACTGGGTTTCTGCAAACGGTTTTTACAGACTCCGCAAAAAGAAGGTTGCTGCATCTGCAGCTCCGGAGGGAAAAGCTTCTGAGGATCCTGCAGAAAGCAGCGAAGAAGAGCAGAAAACAACAGTTGATGAAACAGCTGCAGCAGCACAGGAGGTACAGCAGACTGAAGAGCTTCCGGAAGGTGCAGCAGAGAGTGAGCAGGCTCAGGTACTCCAGAATGAGTCAGCAGAAGGAGAGCAGGAGACTGCAGCAGAAGAAGTTTCTACAGAGGAAGTATCCGCAGCAGAAGCTTCTGCAGAGACAGCATCCGCAGATGTAGTGTCTGCAGAGGAGACATCCGAAGAGACAGCACCCGCAGAAACAGAGACGGCAGTCGAAACATCAGAGAGCGTAGATAACGCAGAGACTCTTGCCCAGGATGAAGGGAACGCTTCTCAGGTATCAGAAACAGGTTCCATCGAAGATAATTATTTTACTGCGCAGGATGGTCTTCTTAAGATCAATACCAACGGACATGTGGGATATTATCTTTTTAATGAAGACGGATATCTGGTAACCGGCCGTATGACCCGTGAGCCAGGTGCAGCAGGTTATACCGGAACACATAAGACAGAATGGTATTTCCTTGAAAGCTCAAAAGCTTCCCTGTATTCGGATTCCACCGGAAAAGCGATCACACCGTGGACATCCAATCTTGGCCAGCAGAAGAGAAATTACTGGTTATGGACAGGAACTATTTTCCGCTATTATAATTCTCAGGGTGATTACAAATCCATAGAGGCTCAGAACCTTGCAGGCAAGATCAAGAAGATCGGAAATGCTTATTATACACTGATGCGTAACGGAAAACCGCGAACAGGGATCCTGAAGCTGACAACCGGTTCCACAACATATCAGTATTACTTCCAGCCGGCATCAAAGGCAGGAGAGATTCCAGGAAAGCTTTTTTATGGCGGATGGACATATGTTTTAAACAGCAAAATCAGAAACGTTTTATCTATTGTAACCCGAAGGCTGCCACACGTGGACAGATCATGAAACATGGAGTTTATGTATCACCTGTAATGTCCAAGAAATATCGGTACATGCTGGATGCCAGCGGTTATGTTATGACGAATACAATGGCGAAGGCGCAGAATAACGCATATTATGTTTCAGACAGCAAGGGCCGCATCATTACAAAAAAACTTGTGAAGTATAAAGGCAGCAGATATTATTTCGGAGGCAATGGCCAGAGAGTTTCCTGGAAGAACTGCTGGCATGGCTGCCCGGGTGCATCCAACAAGATTTATTATTTCGGAAGCACAGCAGGAAAAGTTGTTGAAAAATATGGCTGGCAGAAGGTGACCGACGCAAAAGGCCAGTTCTTCGGATGGTTTTACTTTGACAAAAACGGAAACCACTATAAGAGCCAGATGATAACAAACAAGTCCTCCAAAAAGAGCTATTACTTTAATAGCACAGGACAGCTTGCAACAGGAAAAACAAAGATCGGCAAAAATTATTATTTCTTTGCAACATCAGATGCTAATGCGCACAGAGGCTGGATGTACAAGAGTACATTGATCCGTTACCAGAATAAGTGGTATTATGCAGGCGGCAACGGCGTTCTGAAAAAATCAGGCTGGCAGAAGGTCGGTAAATACTGGTACTATCTGCAGAACTATACCGTTGTGACAAATAAATCCATGAAGCGTGGTTCCGTAAATGGTTATCTGGACAGCCAGGGACGTTTTTCCACCGGCTGGGTGATCGTCAGCGATTACTATGATCAGGTCAAATATATCGATCCGGACAGCGGTTCCAAGTATCTGACCAATACAAGCAGATGGATCAATGGAAAACTGTATTACTTTGATAAGAACGGTTACCGCCGCAATGATGTTTCAAATATTTACGGAGGACCATATTACCTGGAGGTTGATAAGACCAACGGTGTTATGACTGTATACACAAACAGCAGCAAGACGATTCCGGTTAAGACAATCCGTGTTTCTGTAGGTCTTTCCGGAACACCTACATGGGATGGTACATACAGACTGAGCCGCAGTCTGAGATGGCAGCCACTGATGGGACCGTCCTGGGGACAGTATGGAACACATGTTGACGGATGCGGACAGGGAGGAATCTTTATCCATTCCGTAGCCGGATCGACCAGGAGTGTTTATAATCTTCCGGCAGGCGAGTACCTGAAGCTTGGTCAGCCTGCATCTCACGGATGTATCCGTACCTGTGTAGCTGATGCGAAGTGGGTATTTGAGAACTGTAACGGTTCTACGATCCACATTTACAGCAGCGGAAATTACGTTAACAATGAATCCTTCAAGGGACCGTTAGGCCGCAGACCGCTGGCAACCTTCCGTGGAGCCGGAAACTTTGATCCTACAGACCCGGAAGTTCCGTGACCTTTACCGAACAGTACCAGAAAGAAATATATAGAATAACTGAAGACCGATGTTCAGCTGTATGAAGCTGACATCGGTCTTTTTCCATATATGGCTTTACTTTCCATTTTTCATATGTATAATAAAAGTCATGCACAAATAAACAACATACTTTATGGAAGGAAACTAAAATGAAAAACTGGAAGAAATGGTTGGTGTCAGGCTGTATGGCAGCACTGCTGGGAATCGGAACAATGGGAACTACAGCGATGGCCATGGGCGGCGGAGGCGTAGACCGAAGCGAGGCAGTTGCTGAGGAAGAAAAGGTCCCCAGCGGGAAGGCAACACAGGATTCCAGGGCAAGCTCAAAAGCCTGGAAGAAGATCAACGGTGTCTGCTATAACGGAAGCGGCCAGAAGCTGGAAGGTGCTGTCACACGTGGAATCGATGTTTCTGAGTGGCAGGATACCATCAACTGGAGCCAGGTCAAAAAATCTAATGTAGATTTTGCCTTTGTCAGGATCTCCTATGGTCTGAATCATCTGGATAAGACATATGATTACAACATGAAACAGGCAGAGAAGGCAGGGGTTCCGACAGGAACCTATGTGTACAGCCTTGCACTGAACACACAGCAGGCACTGAAGGAAGCGCAGCTTGCTATCCGTAAAATGGATGGATATAAAGTATCCTATCCGGTGGTTTATGACATTGAATATGATCAGATGCGTAATCTTTCCGCATCACAGATCGCGGATCTGGCAAAGACCTTCTGCAATGAGGTAAAAAAAGCCGGATATCATCCAATGATCTACTGCAATACAGACTGGTATGACAACAAGCTTGACTGGAGCAAGATGACAGGTTATGATGTATGGCTTGCGCGGTATGGTGATACGATCCCGGCTCCTGACAAGAAAAAGTACAAATATACCATCTGGCAGTCCACCGATGGTGACGGTGGCGGATATCTGAATACCACCAAGGGTCTGGTTGCGGGAATCCCGTCTTATTCTACTGTAGATATTGACTTCGGTTATGTTGATTATACCAAGATCATCACACCCAGATGGCATGTACAGACCGGATACAAAGCATCCACCAGACCGGATACCAGCAACTATAAAGGAAAAACCGGCTGGGCAACAGAGAACGGAAAGAAATTTTATTATGTCAATGGTGTCAAAAATACGGCTGGGTTCAGGTGAAAATAAGAAATATTATATCCATAAGACCGCAGGAATGTGCCGTTCAAAGCTGATCAGAGATTCCAAGAATATTTCCAGGTATGTAGATAAAAATGGAGTCCTTGTGAAAATACCTGGATCACCTATAAGGAGAAAAATATTATTTTGACAAAACGGACATGCGTTAAAGGGCATGAAAAGGTTGGAAAGGACTATTATTATTTTCAGTCCAAATACGGATACATGATGAAACACGTGCGTTACATGAACAGCAGGAATGATGTATATTATTTTGGCGGTGACGGCGTTATGGTCAAAAAGGTATTCTATACATGGAGCGGAAACAATGAAAGCCATACCTATTATTTTGGCTCCAATGGAAAGATGCAGAGAGGCTGGCTCAAACTGGACGGAAAGAGATATTATTTTGATCCGGAAACAGGAATCATGTACAAAAACTGTACAATTAAGAAAAACGGAAAGAGCTATACATTCGATGAAGATGGCGTATACACAACTGTATCCGCAGCAAATAAGAAAAAATAAAAAAATGCCGGCAGCGAACGTAAAGCTGCGGCATTTTATGATCATAAGGTATAAACAAGGATTCCCAGGATGATGATCAGATTTCCGATGATCTTTCCGCGGGAAATTTTTTCTTTCAGGATCCGCCAGGAAAACAGCAGGACAAAAACATAGGCGGCAGTATCGATCACCGGCCCGAATTTCATATCCACTTTGGTGTAGCACCAGGTATTCAGGAGCAGCACTCCGAAAAAGATACCATAGGCCAGGATCACCCGCCAGTTCAGATATTCCCGGAGGGGATTTTTGTATTCCATATTGGCACTCTGCTTCAGAAGTACCTGGGAAATTGCCGAAAAAAAGGTTCCGGCCAGCATGATCAGCATAAATGTTCTATTCATATCTCTGCACCATCCAGACTCCGATCAGAACGATCAGGATGCCGATGATGTTCTGAAGCGAAAGATTTTCGTGAAAAATGATCACAGCCCATACCTGGGACCATAGAAGATAGACGCTTTTGTTGCGTAGGCCGTGGAAAGGGAAAATTTTTTTGATCACCTGCTGCCATGCAATGGCGTAGATCCCACAGTTTGCGATCATAAGAAAAAGAAATACATAGAGAAGAGGACTATGAAGCCCTTCTTTATTGTAATAAACCGATGCAAGCTTGGAAAAACGCTGGTAAGAGAAAACAGCAGGATATTCAGATGAAGCTGAATATAATCTTTGATTTTTGTCATGTTTCCTCCATATCATAAATGCGATTATCATAGACTGATAATCAATATATATCATCCGGCAGGTTTATGCAAGAAAATGTTTGAACAATGTAACGGTTTACAACAGGAAATGAAAATGATAAGATTAAACGATAAGTGTCAATTGATACAAAAGAGAGGAAAAACGATATGTGTTTATATTCAGTGGTTGTTCCTGTATACAATTCAGAACATACGCTGCAGGAACTGTACACCCGTCTGGAAAAAGTATTCCGGGAAACGATAAAAGAAGAATTTGAACTGATCCTTGTAGATGACGGGTCCAGGGACCGGTCTTTTGCGGTTATGCAAGAACTCCGGGAAAAAGATCCCCGTGTCAAGATCATCCAGATGGCAAGGAATTTTGGACAGCATCCTGCGCTTTTGTGCGGATTTGCCCACGCAAAGGGACAGTTCATCGTAACTATGGATGATGACCTTCAGCATCAGCCTGAGGAGCTCCCCAAAATGATCAATGTAATGAAGGAACGTGACGATGTGGATGTGATCATTGCAAGCTATGAAGGACGTAAGCATAATCTGATCCGGAAGCTGGGCACAAAGCTGTCTGTATGGGCAACTTCCAAAATGCTCGGCAAGGATCCGAACCTTCAGATCACCAGTTATCGACTGATCCGCCGTTTTCTGGTGGAAGCCATGCTGAAGACCAATACATATCTTCCGCAGATCGGAAATCTTCTGGTTTTAAGCTCCAACCGTATCATCAATGTTCCGGTGCAGCATGCAGCACGTGCATATGGAAAGAGCGGATATTCTTTTCGCCGCCTTGTGAAGGATCTCATCTATGATATTACTGCCCATACGGCATTTCCGTTGCTTATGGTGCGAAACATCGGCATTTGCCAGTTTTCTGGTAAGCTTTTTACTGGGGATCTATTATCTGGTGAGATATTTTCTGTGCGGGATCTCAGTGGAAGGCTGGACATCTCTGATGCTTGTGATGCTGGCATTTTTCGGACTGACATTGCTTTCGATCGGGATCATCGGTATTTATCTCATGAATATTCTCAATGAGGCCAAAAAGATGCCGCACTATGTGATCCGTCAGGAGGAGACAGACTGATGAAAAAAGAGATCGGCGGCTATCTGGAACTGGAAGAACCGGCGGGACAGGAATACTATCCAGATCTCTGCGGCGTGAATCTCGGAAGAACAGCGCTTTTGTGGCTGATGGAAACACGCAGGTGCAAAAAGATCTACCTGCCATTTTTTCTCTGCGATTCCGTAACCGGTGCCTGTGAGAGGTCCGGGGCAGAAATCGAATTTTATCATATGGATGAAGGGTTGCATCCGGTTCTTGAGGAGAGAACTCTTCCGGAAGGAGAATATCTGTATCTGGTAAATTATTATGGCCAGCTTACCGATGATAAGATCCGGAAATATAAAAAATCTATGGAAATATCATTGTGGATCATACGCATGCGTTTTTTCAGAAGCCGCTGCCGGGTGTGGACACTCTGTACTCCTGCAGAAAATTTCTCGGAGTCAGTGACGGAGCATATCTGTCTACCGATGCGGAACTGGAACCGGAAAAGAAGCCCCTGGATCATTCCATGGAAGAATGGAGCATATTCTGGGACGTTATGAATATGATGCTGGAACCTTCTATCAGAAAATGCTGGATAATGCAGCAAATTATCATGAGATGGAGATCCGCCGAATGTCCCGTCTGACCGAAAACCTCCTCAGGACTATGGATTATTCCGGTATCAAAGCAAGAAGAGAACAGAACTACCGCCTGCTGTCGCAGCTTCTTCCTTCAAGGAATGCTTTTACAGGGGAGGTGCCGGAGGGACCGTTTGCCTATCCGTATTATCATAAGAACGGATTGGAGCTTCGACACTGGCTGGCAGGCCGGAAGATTTTTGTACCGACAAACTGGCGCAATATCCTGGAAGAATTTGACAGGGATACCATGGAATATGACTGGGCTGCCAATGTGCTGCCGCTTCCCTGTGACCAGAGATACGGGGCAGAAGAAATGCAGTATATCGCGGATTCCATAAGAGAATGGGAGGAAACGGAATCATGAAACACAGATTGCTGATACTGGGAACGTTGGGAGAATTTGAGCAGCTGGTGCAGAAGGCCCGCGAAAAAGGATACTACACCATTGTCTGCGACGGATATCCGGATGGTCCGGCAAGAAAATTTGCAGATGAGGCATTTCAGATCCCGGTAACAGATACGGAACGGATCGCCTGTCTCTGCCGAGAAAAAGAGATCGATGGGATCATCACATCCTTTTCCGACCTTCTTCTGGAATGTATGGTAAAGATCGCGGACCGGGCAGGAATCCCCTGTTATCTGAAACCGGAGCAGCTTCCCTGGTATCGTGATAAATCAGCGACCAGAGCACTGCTTACTGAACTGGGACTTCCCACTCCGGGCTTTCGAAAAATCCCGATCGCATATTTTAAAGACAGGTCCAAAAGAACTCAGCTGCAAGAGCTGCTTGAGGGACTTCGTTATCCGGTGGTCAGCAAGCCACTGGATAAATACGGCTCCCGCGGGATCTATATATCCGAAGATCTGGAGGAGCTGATAAACGGGGCAGAAAAAACAGCAGGATTTTCTGATATGCCGGAGATTTTGGTGGAAGAATATAACGATGGCTATGAATTCAATATGATGACCTGGGTGCGGCATGGAAAAGTCCATGTGATCAGTATTGCAGACCGTGAAAAGACATTTGTTGCCAAAGGTGAGATCCCCATCAGCACAAGAAATGTGTATCCTTCCAGATTATTGTCAAAAGTTGAAAAGCCTGCCACAGAACTTCTTCAGGCATATGCGGACAGAACCGGTCAGAAAGACGGAGCTCTTTCCATGCAGTTTTTCTGGAAGCCAGGAGAAGGTATCCAGGTCTGCGAGATCGCCGCACGATTTTTCGGATATGAGCATGAATTGACCGATATGGTCTATGGCTTTAATATGGAAGAGCTTCTTCTTGCATCTCTCTATGATCCGGATAAACTGGAAAAATGCTTGCAGAACACGATGTTCATAAACCACAGTGCTGTGGAGCTGTCATTTATTTCAGGGAAGGCTTCTTACCATCGAAGATCAGTCTGCGGCAGTCCGGCTGGGAGAGAAAGAACAGGTGGAAAAGCCCTGGATCTTTTATCAGGAAGGAGAGAAGGTCATTGAGCATGGCCTAATCCGTATCTGGCATTATATTATGTAAAAACAGAGAATCGTAAGGAAATGGATCTTCTCACAGAAGAGTTTTATGAGGAAATGCATATTCTGGATCCTAACGGCCAGGAGGTGGCATACCATAATCAGATCCCGGATTATGCACCGGCAGAAAAATAGGCATTGAATTTACAACATGAGTGTGAGAAAATGGAATGTACAGTTAATGTAGAAAAACCATGAAGAATAAGAAATAAAGAGGAAATACATGATTGATTTTAACAGACCTGCGTTTACAGGTAAGGAATTTGAGTACATCCGTGACGCAGTAGAACGGGGAATGCTCTGCGGCGACGGGATCTACACGAAGAAATGTTCTGCATGGATGGAAGAGCGCTTTCATGTGGGTCATGTGATGCTGACAACCTCCTGTACCCATGCACTGGAGATGGCTGCTTTTTTGGCAGATATCCAGCCTGGCGATGAGGTGATCATGCGTCTTATACTTTTGTATCAACGGCAGATGCATTTGTGCTTCGCGGTGCAAGGATCGTATTTGTGGATATCCGGCCGGATACCATGAATATTGACGAGAAGCTGATCGAACAGGCGATCACAGATAAGACTCGCGCGATCGTTCCGGTCCATTATGCAGGAGTAGCCTGCGAGATGGACACGATCATGGAGATTGCCGGAAGACATGATCTGAAGGTAGTGGAAGACGCGGCCCAGGGTGTGGATGCCTACTATAAGGGAAAAGCCTTGGTACCATTGGAGATTTTGGCTGCTACAGCTTCCATGAGACTAAGAACTATACCATGGGAGAGGGCGGTGCGATCCTGTTCAACGGGGATCAGTACCTGGAGAAGGCAGAGATCCTGAGAGAAAAAGGAACGGACCGCAGTAAGTTTTTCCGTGGTCAGGTAGATAAATACCGCTGGATGGATTATGGATCATCCTATCTTCCGAGCGAATTGAATGCGGCATATCTTTATGCCCAGCTGGAGCAGCATAAGAAGATCAGCGATAAGCGGATGCAGATCTATGATTTTTACAATGAGAACCTTAGATTTCTGGCGGAGGAAGGAAAGATCCAGCAGCCTTATGTACCGGAAGAATGCACACATAATGCACATATGTACTACATTAAGGTACATGATATCCAGGTACGCACAAGGCTTCTGAAATATCTCCGCGAAAAGGATATCTGCAGTGTGTTCCATTATGTACCCCTTCATTCCGCACCGGCAGGAAAAAAATTCGGAAGATTTTCCGGAGAAGATGTTTATACTACAAAAGAAAGCGAGCGTCTTATGCGACTGCCTATGTTCTATATCTGGACATGGAGGATGCGAAGAGAGTTGTGGATGCGATTGCTTCCTTTGACGGGTTTTGACAGAAGAAGGGGAGAACTATGAAAAAAATAAAAAATTCTGGCAGTTTTCGCAGCAGTCGGTGTGGCGCTGATGCTGCCGTTACAGACCATGGCTGACCGTGGATCTGAATGCGAATATGATATCAGCACCAACCAGATCCAGGGATGGCCGGCAGGACCGGATATTACCTCAGATACCGGTATCTGATGGATGCAGACACAGGAGTTGTTCTTTATAACAAGGGCGGAGATGAACAGAGATATCCGGCCAGCATTACCAAGATCATGACCTTGCTGGTGGCAGTGGAGAACTCCACCATGGATGAGAAGGTGACCTTTACAGAGACCGGGGTGCGTAATGTTACGGCAGATTCCAGTAATATCGGCACAAAGGTGGGCGAAGTCCTGACTATGGAGGATTGTCTTCATGCTCTGATCATCCAGTCTGCCAATGACGTTGCGGCACAGATCGCAGAGCATATCGGCGGGACAGAGCAGACATTTATCGATATGATGAACCAGCGCGCCAGTGAGATCGGATGTACCAATACACATTTTGCAAATTCTAGCGGACTTCCGGATGATAATCATTATTCTTCAGCACGGGATATGGCGCTGATCTTCCGAGAAGGCCTGAAAATGAAACATTCCGTACGGTCGTGGGCACACCGGACTATATCATCCAGCCTACAAATATGAACAGCCAGCAGAGGATCCTGCATACCCATCATCCTATGTTTGCACCGGAAAGCGGATTTTACTATGAAGGCTGCATTGGTGGAAAAACCGGAACTACCGTTGCGGCAGGGCATACACTTGTCACAGGAGTGACCAGAGATAATACCACATATATTGCAGTGACTATGCGTGGAACAGAGCTTTCCAATTCCTGTATGGACAGTACAGCTATGTTCAATTACGCATTTGAGAATTTCACAAAAACAGAAGTAAATGGCGGCTATGTATTCCTTCCAAAAGGGGTGGAGCTGAATTCCCTTACCGAGAAGTCAGAGAATACCAATGGGAAAACAGAAACCGGTTACTATTTCGGAGATTATCTGATCGGTACCGCAAGTGTTGCACAGGCAACTGATACACCGGTACCGGAACCGACCGCTGCGGCAGAGGACAGCCAGGAAGCGGACAGTTCCGGATCAGAAGCTTCCACAGAAGCAGCAGAGGAAGATAACAGCAAAACAACAGAGAAGAGTACAGCCGGAGAGAGTACCAGCGAAAAAAAGAGCATTCCTGCCCTGCGTAAGATCCTTCTTATGATCATGGCAGCGATGATCCTGATCCTGATCGCCCTTCTTGCGGCTCTCAGAATAAAAGAAAAGAAACATCACAAATAAATCAAAACAAGAAAAGGAGAAAGAAAAAATGGGAAAAATAAAAGTAACACAGTGCGGAGATATTGAAGGACTGAAAGTGATCGAGCCAACTGTATTTGGTGATTCCAGAGGATATTTCATGGAAACATACAATTATAACGATTTCAAGGAAGCAGGCATTGATGTGGAATTCGTTCAGGATAATCAGTCCAGCTCCCGTTACGGTGTTCTCCGCGGACTTCATTTCCAGATCAGCTATCCCCAGGATAAACTGGTACGTGTGGTAAACGGAGAAGTGTTTGATGTTGCGGTTGACCTTCGTGAAGGCTCCAAGACCTTTGGAAAATGGTATGGTGTAGTCCTTTCCGCAGAAAACAAGAAACAGTTCTTTATTCCTAAGGGATTTGCTCATGGCTTCCTGGTACTTTCCGAGAATGCAGAGTTCACCTACAAGTGCTCTGATTTCTATCATCCAAACGATGAGGGCGGACTGATCTGGAATGACAAGGACATTAACGTTGAGTGGCCGATCCCGGAAGGCATGGAGCTTATTTTCTCCGACAAGGACCAGAAGTGGGGAAGCTTCGAGGAATATAAGAATCGATAAGGAATTGCAGAATGAAGAAAATATTAGCTTTGCCGGCGGAGCTGTATCAGAATCGAAAGCTGGTTTTAAGCCTTGCAAAAAATGATTTCAAAACAAAATATGCAGGATCCTATCTTGGTATTGTCTGGGCATTTATCCAGCCTATCGTAACGATCCTGGTCTACTGGTTTGTATTTTCCGTAGACTGAAGGCCGGAACGGTATCGGATTATCCTTTGTACTCTATCTGGTATCCGGTATCGTGCCGTGGTTTTCTTCCAGGATGCATTAAACGGTGGAACCAATGCCCTGATCGAATACAATTATCTTGTGAAGAAGGTTGTATTCAAGATCAGCATCCTTCCCATCGTAAAGATCATCTCCGCACTTTTCGTGCATGTTTTCTTTGTGGCCTTTGCACTGATCTTATGTGCATGCTACGGATATACACCAAGCCTTTATACACTGCAGATCATTTATTACTCTGTCTGCACCTTCCTTTTTGTACTGGGACTTGTGTATGCTACAAGTGCGATCGTCATTTTTTTCCGTGATCTGACCCAGATCATCAGTATTTTTCTTCAGGTGGGTGTATGGCTTACACCGATCATGTGGGATATCAATATGCTTTCTTCACATCCATGGCTGATCAAGCTGTTTAAGCTGAATCCGATGTACTATGTAGTTACGGGCTACCGTGATTCCATGCTTGGTCATATCGGGATCTGGAACCATGCTTCATGGACGATCTATTTCTGGGTAGTTACGATCCTGCTTTTCGGACTGGGATCTGTGATATTCAAACGTCTGAAGCCGCATTTTGCAGATGTGCTTTAATTGAATGCGGATGGCGGATATCCGCCTGATCCGGACCGGACAGTTCCCATGGGGGATTTGCTCTGTAAGGATAAAAAGCAGAACGGCGGCAGATTGTGAGAGTGAACGATTTACACAAAAGTGAGGTTGAAAATGGCAGAAGATATTGCGATTTCAGTAAATGATGTCAGTAAGATGTACAAGCTTTACGATAATCCTATGGATCGTCTTAAGGAGTCCCTGGGATTATCCAGAAAAAAGAAATATAAAGAGCATTATGCGCTCAACCATGTATCCTTTCAGGTGCATAAGGGAGAAACAGTGGGAATTATCGGAACAAATGGTTCCGGTAAATCCACGATCCTGAAGATCATCACCGGCGTACTTTCGCCCACGGCCGGAGAAATAGCGTAAACGGAAGGATCTCAGCGCTTCTGGAGCTGGGAGCCGGATTTAACGGAGAATATTCCGGACTTGAAAATGTATATCTCAACGGAAGCATGATCGGTTTTTCCAGGGAAGAGATCGATGCCAAGCTGCAGTCTATTCTTGATTTTGCAGATATCGGTGATTTTATCTATCAGCCAGTAAAAACATACTCCAGTGGTATGTTCGTGCGTCTGGCTTTTGCGGTAGCTATCAATATCGATCCGGAGATCCTGATCGTTGATGAGGCTCTTTCCGTAGGTGACGTATTTTTCCAGGCAAAATGTTACCGAAAATTCGAAGAGTTCAAGGAAATGGGGAAGACCATTCTGTTTGTAAGCCATGACCTGAGCAGCATCGGAAAATACTGTGACCGTGTTGTACTTCTAAACAAAGGTGAGAAGCTTGCAGAGGGTGGTGCCAAGGAGATGGTCAATCTTTACCGTCGTGTGCTGGTCAATCAGTATGATGATGCAGATCTGGAAGAAAACACAGACGATGCAGAAGAGGGACAGACGACGGAGAACCAGGCAGCCGGAGCAGACGTTTCACTGAAAGCACATACCGGAAGCGGTAAAGCTATGAAGGACAGCCTGAACCTGAATCCCAAGGTCCTGGAATACGGCAGTAAGCTTGGCGAGATTGTGGATTTTGCCATCCGGGATGATACAGGTATGATCACCAATGTGATCGAAAAAGGCAAGGAATTTTCCGTTCAGATGAAAGTGAAGTTCCAGGCAGATGTCAGCGATCCGATCTTTGCATTTACCCTGAAAGATCTGAAAGGCACCGAGATCACAGGAACCAATACCATGTATGAACATACGCCTCTGAAACCGCAGAAGGCAGGCGATGTCCGTGAGATCACCTTCAAACAGGTGATGCCTCTGGGAGGCAGGGGAATATATGCTGTGTCTGGGTTGCACCGGATATAAAGACGGCGATTTTACCGTATTTCATCGTCTTTACGATGTGTGTAACCTGACCGTGATCACAGATAAGAAAGCAGTGGGATATTTTGATCTGTTTTCCAAAGTATCTGTGAAATAAGTGGAGGAACGACTATGGCGGAGTTGAATTTAGATTATTATACGGCGAAGGATCATTATTCCGATGGGGATATCGAGGAAACACTTCTGAAAATGGCACAGGAAGGCAAATCTTTTGAAGACCTGCCGGAGGAAGAGGTGAGTTTTCCAATGGTCTACCATTTTCAGGGCTGCGGGAGAATATCTTAAGCTGGTATCCTCTGAAAAAGGCGGATTCCGTTCTGGAGATCGGAGCCGGATGCGGAGCCATTACCGGAATGCTTTGCCGCAAGGCCGGTCATGTGACTTCCGTGGAGCTTTCCAAACGTCGGGCAGATATCAATTATGCGAGAAACAGGGATAAGGAAAATCTGACGATCATGGTTGGAAACCTGAATGACATGACTTCCGGAAAAATTCGACTATGTGGTAGTAAACGGTGTGCTGGAGTATGCCATGAGCTTTACCGAGGGAAAAACTCCTTACGAGACATTTCTTCAGCGTATGGGCGCTTATCTGAAGCCGGAGGGAAGACTTCTGATCGCCATTGAGAACAGACTGGGATTGAAGTACTTTGCCGGAGCACCGGAGGATCACACAGATCTTCATTTTTTCGGGATCAATGGATATCCGGGAAATCAGTCTGTGCGCACCTTTTCCAAGAATGAACTGGGAGAGCTGCTGGAAAACAGCGGCTTTCCTTTTCTGCGCTTTTACTACCCGTATCCGGATTATAAATTTCCGACAGAGATTTTTACAGATGAGAGCCTTTATACCAATTCCTACGGAAGAAGCTATCCTGTATACACAGATAAGACAGCAGATCTTTTTGCAGAAAGTGAAGGCGTAAAGGCCTTCGAAAAAGAGAAGATCCTGGACAGCTTTGTGAATTCTTTTCTTGTGGAGGCAGGACGTACCGAAAACCGGGACCCGGAGGAAATCCTTTATGTGAAGCTGAACCAGGAGCGAAAAGAAAAGTTCCGTCTTCTGACCAGGATCGTCCGGGAGAACGGAGAGGTCCGTGCGGAAAAAGAGGCTATGGTGTCCCAGGCTGAGGAATTTGTGGAAAAACTGGAAAAAACCGGAACAGAGGGTACCGGATCCGATAAATACAAGAATCTTCCTGCAGGGCAGAAAACGGAAAGATCTCTTATCCGCTCCTTACTGGAAAAACTCTTCACCAGGAAATCGCAGAGCTTGCCCAGAAAGAAGATCTTGAAGAGATCAAGGCCCTTCTTAAAAAATTCTATCAGGAATTTTTCGGGGCTCGTCAGATTGTGGATTACAGGACCGGAGAGTTCCGCGAGGTATTTGGTGATCATCCGGGAAGAGAGGATTACGAATGTGTCTGCCCGGCCAATGTGGACCTGATCTGCAGCAACATCTTTATGGGAGAAAAGGAAAATCAGATCATAGATTATGAGTGGATGTTTGATTTCCCTGTGCCTGTGAATTTTATCATGTGGCGCCTGATCCATGAACTGTATACACATGTTTCTGAGCTGCCGCGGTTATGTCATGAGGATGAGATGATGGCGGAGTTTGATATCAGCTATACAGACTATGAGATATTTATGGATTGGACCATGCATTTCGTCTATGAGTATGTGGGCTGTGGTTCTCTGATCCCGTTTGAACAGAAAAAAGTGCCGGTTTCCGTAACAGAGCTGGTGAACAGAGAAAGAGAAAGCACCAGATGCACAGCAAGCTGTACTATGATCTTGGTGAGGGATTCTGTGAAGAGCATACACTTTATGCAGAGGGAAAACTTTCCGGAAACCGTTTCCGGGTAGAGTTTGCGCTTTCCGGTATCAAAGGAATACGAAATCTCCGCTGGAATCCTGCAAACGGTCATTTCCTGAAAGTGAGGATAGAGCGTCTGGATTGCGGATGCAGTGCGGAGCTTGTGCCTCAGGGTGTCCATATGAAGGTGGATAACAGTACCACTGCGTTTTTTACCACCGATGGTTTTTATCTTATCGATGTTACGCACCCGGAAAATGTGGACAGGATCGTAATAGAGGGAAAACTTGACTGCCTTGAGCTTCCGGATGTGGAAAAGCTTCTGGTCTTTGAAAAAGAGCGTGAAGTACGAAGAGAACAGGAGCGTGTCAGAAAAGAGGCTGAACGTGCCGCAAAGCAGGCTGCAGAGGAAGCAGCCCGTGCGCAGGAAGAGGCCCTTCGTCATCCAGGCAAAAAAGCGCAGGTAAAGAAACTGGTCAAAAAGGTTCTTCGCTATCATACAGAGCCGGCAGCAGTGATGGGAGTGGAGACAACTCCTACCTGTATGGGCAGTGTTGATTTCTTCCATTATGAGAATGGCACCTTAAATGCCATTGGCTGGGCCTTTGATCCGACGTTTGCGTCTATGGGACAGCCAAGGATCGCATTTTATCAGGGAACACAGAAGCTTCAGGAGGCTTCCTGTACTACGATCTACCGTACGGATGTGGCTAATGCCATTGGAAATCCGGATGCGGAAAGTGCCGGATTTTCTTTCCTGGCAACGGTTCTTGCGCCGGCAGAGACTTCTGTTTTCCTGGAATACGGAACCGCAGCGGATACCGGAAGATTCCTTATCGGAAAGATCCCGGGAACCAGGGATCAGAAAGAGCTTCTGGTATACGCGATCGAAGATCCGAAGAGTATCGGAAATCTCCGCCATTTCAAACAGCGTCATGTACGCAGCACAAGAAAGGCATATCCACAGGCAGTCTATCAGCAGAAGGTGGATGTGATCGTGCCGGTTTACAACGGACTGGAGTATTTTGATGCCCTGTTTTCCGGAATTGAAAAAACGAAGGTTCCTTATCGTCTGATCATCGTAAATGACAAGAGTCCGGATCCTGAGGTAGGAAACTATCTGGAAAAATATGCCGCAGAGCATGACAATGTGGTACTTCTGAATAATGAGACCAATATGGGCTTTCTTCCGTCTGTAAACCGTGGATTAAAGATGGCGGAAAATCATGTGGCTCTTGTAAATACAGATGTGGAGGTTCCGGAAGAGTGGCTGGAGCGCCTGATGCTTCCGATCTTTGCAAAGGAAAATATTGCAACTACTACACCGTTTACCACCTGCGGAACCATCTGCAGCTTCCCGGATTTCTGCCGGGATAACAAACTGTTTGAGGGAATGCCGCTGTGGGAGATCGATGATGAATTCCGCATGATCCGTCCGCAGTATCCGGCTATGCCTACCGGTGTGGGCTTCTGCATGGGTATGAACCTGAAAGCGATCCAGGAGGTTGGCCTTCTGGATGAGGAGAATTTCGGAAAAGGCTACGGTGAGGAGAATGACTGGTGCCAGCGTGCCATAGCTGCAGGCTATGAGAACGTGCATGTGGATAACCTGTTTGTATATCACAAGCATGGTGGAAGCTTCCCGTCTGAGGAAAAGCAGAGACTCCTGAAAGAGCACAGTGAGGCACTGCTCTGCAAGCATCCGGATTACAACAAAGATACTGCGGATTACTGCAGAAGAGACCCGCTTCGTCCGGTAAGACTTTACGTGGAAATGAAGCTTCTCAACAGGAAACTGGATGTGCCTACTATTGTGGCCTTTGACCATGATCTCGGCGGCGGTGCAACGGCTTATCTTGTGGAGAAAAGACGTCTGGCTCTGCGGGAAGGATACCGTTTTGTGACCATCCGCTATAATATCGTAAGCAATCGTTTTTACTTTACGTATCAGTATAAGCAGTATGAGATGGAATTTTTTGCAAATGATCTGGAAACTGCCCTTGGTGAGCTGATGCGTGTGGATGAGATCTGGATCAACGAGCTTGTGACCTATCAGGATCTTTACGGAACCCTGGAACGTATCCTGCGTCTTAAGAGAGAGCAGGGTGCGAAGCTCCTTATGCTTCTTCATGATTTCTTTGCCCTTTGTCCGGCAGTGAATCTGATCGATGCAGAAGGAAAATACTGTGGTGTTCCATCCTGTGAGGTCTGCGATAAATGTATTCCGGATAACCGCAGCAATGCCTGCACAGAATACGGAACCGGAACGCTCTGGCGTACAAAATTCCGGGAATTTCTGTCAAACTGTGATGAGATCCGTGCATTTTCCGATGATACGGCAAGGCTGTTCAAGCGTGCTTATCCGGATGTATACAATCTCCATGTGATCCCGCATGCACCCCATTACCTTCCGGCAGTGAAAAAAATAAAAAAACCACAGAGACCTTTAACATTGGTCTTATCGGCGTACTCTGCTACAAAAAGGCCTGGAGGTTGTGAAGGCGCTTGCAGGATATATCGAAGAGAATGGACTGAATATCCGTCTGAGACTGATCGGTACTTCCGACGAAGAGATCGAAAGTCCGGTATTTTCCCAGACAGGAAGATATACAAGAGAGGAGATCCCAAGACTTACCCTGGAGCAGGATATTGATATGTTCCTGATCCCGTCCGTATGGCCGGAGACCTTCTCTTACACAACCTCGGAGATCATTTCCATGGGATTTCCGGTAGCGGTACTTCCGGTAGGTGCACCTGTAGAACGTGTGAAACGCTATGCCAAGGGCCTTGTCCTGAAAGATGAGAAGCCGGAGAATATTGTGGAAGAGATGATTTCTCTGTGGAAAACCCTCGGCGAAAATGAACTTCCTGTGGAAAAACGCAGGCTTCTTTTCGTAGGAGAGGAGATTTCCTTTGCCTCCAGATATCGTGTGGAGCATTTCCGGGAGCAGCTGATCCTTAAAGGCTATGCATCGAAGTTTATCCAGATAGATCAGGCAGAGCAGGAAAAGATCGAGGAATATACAGCGATCGTGATGTACCGCTGCAGCAAGCTGATGGAAGCAGAAATGCTTGCCAACCGGGCGAAAGCAGCCGGAATCCCTGTTTACTATGATGTGGATGACCTGGTATTTAATTACGAAAAAATTTCCGGGCTGCATTTCCTGAAGGGAAGCGAGTACAGTGACTTCCGCACAACTACAGACCGTATCCGCGGATGTATGGGATTCTGCGACGGATATTTTACATCTACGGAGACACTGGCAGGAGAGATCCGGGAAGAATTTCCGGAAAAACCGGTGGTGATCAACCGCAACTGTATGAGTATGGAGATGGAGATCCTGTCTCACGAGGCTGTGGAGCAGACAGACAAGGCTAAAGACCGGATCTATATCGGATATTTAAGTGGTTCCAAAACGCATGATCAGGATTTTGCCCAGGTGGAGGCAGCACTTCTGGAGGTGATGGAGCGCCACCCGGAGGTTTACCTGAAGCTGGTGGGTGTGCTGGATGAATCCGGAATGGAGCCGGTGCAGAACCGCATCGAGAAGCTTCCGTTTATGGACTGGAGACAGCTGCCTGCCGTGATCGCAGGGCTTGATATCAATCTGATGCCGCTGGAGAACAGCCTGTTCCACTGGTGTAAATCCGAGAATAAGTGGACAGAGGCTGCCCTTGTAAAGGTTCCGAGTGTCATGAGCCGTAACTGTGAGATGGAATACGTGGTCGAAAACGGAAAAGATGGCTGGATGTGCACCACAAAAGAAGAGTGGGTCAATGCCCTGGAAGCTCTGGTTACTGATGAGAAGGCCAGAAAAGCCATGGGTGAGGCCGCACATCAGAAGGTTATGGAGCATTACCTTACAGTAAATACCGGAAAGGATGCAATGGAGGAATTGTTATGCAGCGAGAGCTATACGAAGTAGAAAAGGACAGGTTTGACCTGAAGGACAGTTCTCTGTATCACCTTCAGGGAACCTGGCCGAAGGATCATAAGCCGGAAGCCGTTCTTGACGGGGAAAAGCTTCCGGCAGCCATCAGTGCCCAGGAGCGTGTCAGCGCCCTGGAGCGCTTTAAGGATCTGGATCTGGTAAACGGAGAACGTGTGCAGATGGAAATCTGCTGCCGGATTTGGAGGGCAAAAAGAAGCTTGTTGTTTATGCGGTAAAGGGTGAAAAACGTATCCGGTGGTTTTCTGTTTCGGCAGCACAGCTTTACAGGAAACAGGGAAAACCGCAGTACTTTATTGAGAGCATCGAGGTGGAAGCCGGGGAAAAGATCTGCCGTGTCCGTGGCTGGGCAGCCTTTAACAGCCCCCTGACCATACGTCTGGAGGATCGCAGCCGGAAGGAAATCCCCTGCGAGATCACCAGACTGAAACGTGTGGATGTACAGAGTCAGTACCAGGAAACAGAAATCGATGAGAAGAGCGGCTTTTTCTTTGAATTCCATTATGACAGTGTGAAGGAATTCTACATTGTATTTGAGGCAGGCAATGTGCGGACGCTTCGTCTGGTACATCTGCAGCCACAGAAGCGCCTTGCGGAGAAAGCTGCGGTATATTTCCGTAAGGGAAGCCGTTACATGAAGCTTCACGGGGCAGCAGCCCTTACCGGAAAGGTATTTGGAAAGGTGCTGGACCGTAAAAACCGTCCGGTGGATTATTCCAAATGGATCGTGAAGCATCTGCCGGACAAGGCAGAGCTTGCAGAAGAAAGAAAAACGAAATTTTCCAGGAATCCAAAATTCAGTATTGTGATCCCGCTTTACAAAACACCGGAAAAATATCTCCAGCAGCTGTAGATCCATAGAAGCCCAGACCTACGGGAACTGGGAACTCTGTCTTTCCGACGGAAGCGGAGCAGATTCTCCTCTTACCGATTATCTGAACAGGCTGGAAAAAAGTGATGACAGGATCCGTGTGATCCGCAACGACCAGGCACTTCAGATCGCAGAGAATACCAATGCGGCTATGAAAGCGGCAACAGGAGATTTTATCGTGTTTGCAGATCATGATGATGAGCTGACGCCGGACGCCTTGTTCCGGTGTGTGAAAGCGCTGAATGAGGATCCGGAGCTTAAGGTTCTGTATTCCGATGAAGATAAGATGTCCATGGACGGGCACAAATTCTTTCAGCCGCATTTCAAACCGGACTTCAATATTGATCTTTTGTGTACAGTAAACTACATCTGTCATCTTTTTGTCGTAAAAAAAGAGATCGTGGATCAGATCGGAATGCTGAAAAAGGAATTTGACGGTGCACAGGATTATGATTTTGTGTTCCGCTGTGTGGAAGCTGCGGGAAGAGAGCAGATCCATCATATCCCCAGGATCCTTTATCACTGGAGATGCCATGAGGATTCCACAGCAGAGAATCCGGAAAGCAAAATGTATGCCTTTGATGCAGGAGCACGTGCCATCAAGGCTCATTATGACAGGCTCGGAGTTCCGGTGGAAATCGAAAAAGGTGAATATCTTGGACTTTACCGTACAAAATTCCTCTGGGAGGAAAAACCGCTGATCTCCATCATCATCCCAAACAAGGATCACGTCGATGATCTGAAGAGATGTATTGATTCCATCGAAGAAAAGGCAACTTACCGCAATTATGAGTATGTGATCGTGGAGAACAACAGTACGGAGGATGAGACCTTTGCTTACTATAAAGAGCTGGAAGCATCCAATCCGAAAGCCCATGTGGTGTACTGGGATGGTATTTTCAACTATTCTGCCATCAATAATTTCGGAGCTGCTCATGCTAAGGGTGACTATCTGCTTCTTCTCAACAATGATACGGAGATCATCAGCCCGGACTGTCTGGAGCAGCTTCTGGGATACTGTATGAGACCGGATGTGGGAGCTGTAGGAGCGCGGCTCTATTATGAGGATGATACCGTGCAGCATGCAGGAGTAGTCGTTGGCTTCGGCGGTATTGCGGGACACTGCTTTGTGCAGCAGAAGAGAGACGCTACCGGATACTGCCACAGGATCATCTGTGCCCAGGATTACAGCGCTGTAACCGCAGCCTGCATGATGGTGAAGCGTGAGGCCTTTGATAAGGTTCACGGATTAAGTGAGGAATTCCAGGTTGCCTTTAATGACATAGATTTCTGCCTTCGTCTGGGAAAAGCCGGATATCTGGTTGTATACAATCCTTATGCGGAGCTTTATCACTATGAATCCAAATCCAGAGGTCTTGAGGATACACCGGAGAAGGTGGCAAGATTTAACCGCGAGATCGCTTCCTTTGAGAAGCACTGGCCGGAGATCCTCCGTGACGGAGATCCTTACTATAATCCGAACCTTACACTGGAGAGCCAGGATTTTTCTCTGAAGCGGATATAGGAGGTTATATTTTGGAAAAGAAAAAAATCTGGAAGGATGAGAGAGTTCAGGCAGGGGTTCTTGTCCTGGCAGCATTTCTGCTCCTGACTGCATGGGCGTTTATGCAGCCCCTGGGGGCAGGCCCCGATGAAAAAATGCGCTACATGGTGGCACAGTATCTTCATGAGCATCCGGGAAAGCTGCCTCTTGGAGATGAGCCAACCATCCGTGATGCGACATGGGGGATTTCCTATGCCTATTATCCGATCCTTTCCTATATGGTATCTGCTGTATTTATGGGAATCGCAGGTCTGTTCCATGCATCTGCAGCCGGATTGCTCCATGCGGCGAGAATGGCAGATGTGCTTTTTGTGACCGGAGCGGTATATTTTGTGGTGAAAGCATCTGGAAAGCTTTTTCCGAAAGAAGGAAGATGGTTGTTTGCCGCACTGGCAGGCTTTATGCCGCAGGCATTGTTTCTGGGAACTTATGTAAACACGGATTCCCTGGCGCTTTTATCCATGGCGATGATCCTGTATTCCTGGTCCTGTTATCTGGAAGCGAGAGACTGGAGCTTCAGAAATTCGATCCTTCTGGCTGTTGGAATGGCAGTCTGTGCACTGTCCTACTATAATACCTACGGATGGATCTTATGCAGCTTCCTGTTTTTTTGCCTGACAGTCCTTCTGTGCAGGGAAGAGCCGGTAAAACAGAGAGTTGCATTTCTGTTCCAGAGAGGGATCGTGATCGCGGCAGTAACCCTTGCTTTATGCGGCTGGTGGTTTATACGAAATGCCGTTCTCTATGACGGAGATCTTATCGGAAGAAAAGCCTGTGCACAGTGTGCGGAAAAATATGCGGCTGTTGATTACAGGCCGTCCAGATACCCCACACCGGAGAAGCTGAACTGGTCATGGAAGGATATCCTTCTGTATCAGGATCCGGGCTGGCAGCATAACTGGCTGTTGACAGTGCTGGTAAGTTTTATAGGAACCTTTGGCCTGATGCAGATTTATATGCCTTATAGTGTGAGTAAGGCATATTTCCTGTTCTTTGGAATGGGTGGGATCGGTATTTTAACCATGCTGGGAATGTTTTATCCGAAGAAACGTACTGTGGTAAAAGAACGAAAAGCAGCAGGAAGTGAAAAGCTGAAGATAAAAACAATAACCGTGTACGATAAATGGGATAGAAAAGGGATCTTTCATCTGCTGCTGATCCTTCTGATCCTGATCCCTGTGGGTCTGTTTATGTATTATGTATATTATAGTGACAACCAGGCACAGGGACGTTATATCATGCCGGCACTGTATCCAGCCATGTATTTTGTGACAGCCGGCTGGAATCGTCTGCTTGAGCGTTTTGTAAAAAAGAAAATATCAGAATGTGGATATACCGGGTCCTGACAGCACTTCTGGCTGCTTCGCCGTTTTTATGCTATATCTTTCTGGTAGTTCCGTTTTATGGCTGACACCCAGATGGTGAGATGGCAGAAAAAATCCCTTCTATGTATCCGGATATGACCGGTGCATAGGAGGGATTTTTTGATTCTGAAATATATTTGCCTGGGAACCAAGATCAGGAACGGATGATCCGGATCATGCGCCACAGCAGAAGGATAAGGAGCAGGATGCCCACACCGCCAATGGCAAAATACGGGATCTGGGATTTGGATTCGGAATAAGCTTTTGCAGAATCCATGTTTTCATCATTTTCCAGTACATCGGAGGAGCTTTCCTGGGAGGAATCCTCGACAACTGCAGTTCCCACCTGAGTTCCGCCAAAGGAATAGGTGCGTAAGATCTGACTGTCAGATTCCGTATCTTCCGTAGTCAGGTCGTCTGCGGTCGCACCGGATGGAACCATTACAGTGCCGCCGGACAGGATGTGAAAATCATCCTCGCTGAGATCCAGAAGCTGGAAATTGGAAAAACCGTAATCCAGAAGTGAGATCGCTTCGGTGGCTGTCTGACCGGTCGCTCCGTTCATGACTACTGCGATCAGAGTAGTACCGTTTCGCTGTGCAGCTGTGACAAGAACGCTTCCGGAAGCAGTGGTGGTACTTTCACGACCACCGATACATCCTTCATAATAGGAAGCGGATGCAGGATTTGTCATGGTAAAAGAGCTTGTCAGGTTACGGGTACCGCCGGAAACATTGGTAGCCGGGATCGTATAGGAGGTGGCTCCGGAGATGGTGCGGAAGCTGTCATTACGGATAGCCGCCTGCATGATCAGAGCCAGATCATGTGCTGTGGTATGCTGGTTGTCATCCGGGAGACCGGTAGGATTGGTGAATACCGTATTGGTACATCCTAGCTCCTTGGCACGGTCGTTCATTTTCTGGACAAAGGCATCTACAGATCCACCGATCTGTTCTGCAACCTGGAGGGCAATGTCATTGGCAGAGGCCAGCATCAGAGCGTAAAGGCACTGCTCCATGGTAAATACCTCTCCGAGCTGTGAGGAATATGAGCGCCTCCGTCTGTAACACCGGATACACCGGTTTCTGTCATGGTAACCTGATCGTCAAGCTGGCTGTTCTCCAGTGCCAGAAGACAGGTCATGATCTTAACTGCGCCGGCCGGAGAAAGCGTGGTGTCCATATCCTTGGCATAGAGGATCGTATCGGAAGTATCTTCCATGATTACGGCAGATGCGGAAGTGATCTCAGGCCCCTGAGGCCATCCGCTGATCCCATTGGTGGTAACACCGGAGGATACAGCAACAGCGGTTTCTTCTGTGGCGAAAACTGGAGTCTGGAACACCATGGAAGCGGAGATCCCAATAGCCAGAAGCGCTGTGGTTATTCTTGATTTTTTCATGATAAATGGTACTCCTGTATAAAAAATAATTCTTATGTAGCAATACATACGTAAGCTCAGTATAACACATTTCCTCTCTTCCTTGCAAAAAAAATGATGGAATGGTAAAATATGTTCATCAAACTGTTACTGAGAACAGAGTGAACAGTAACATTAAACTGAGTAATACGGAGATAATATATGAGTAAAGATGATTCTACAGGAAAGATCCAATGGGACAGACTTATAAAGAAGCTTTCCCCCTATACAGTACAGAAGGGCTTAAGATACCTGAAGCATTATGGCCTGAAAGAGTTCTGGATCCGGCTTCATGAGCGTTTTGAACCGGAAGAGGTTCCTTACGGACCATGGTATGAGGCATACAGACCTGACGAGGAAACACTGGAGAAGCAGCGGAAACGCAAATTTCCGGATGGGCCGCTGATCAGCATTGTGGTACCTGCATATCTGACACCGGAGCGTTTTTTAAGACAGATGCTGGACTCTCTCCTTGCACAGACATATGAGAACTGGGAGCTGTGTCTGGCAAACGGAAGCCCGGAGGATCCGGACATGCAGACTGTGCTGAGATCCTATGCAGAGATGGACAGGAGGATCCGCTATCAGGATCTGAAAGAGAATCTTGGCATTGCAGAAAATACCAACGCAGCTTTTGCCATGGCAGAGGGTGATTTTATCGCACTTCTGGATCATGATGATCTGCTGGCACCTAATGCATTGTATGAGGTCGCGGCGGCACTGGAGGAGCATCCGGAGGCGGATGTGATCTATACAGATGAGGATAAGGTCACGACAGATCTTTCTGAACATTTTCAGCCCCATCTGAAACCGGACTTTAACCTGGATCTTTTAAGATCCAATAATTATATCTGCCATTTTCTGGTGGTAAGACGTTCCGTAGTGCAGACAGTGGGCGGATTCCGCCGGGAATTTGACGGCGCCCAGGATTATGATTTCATTTTTCGCTGTGTGGAGCAGGCAAGGGAAGTGTCCATGTACCGGAGATCCTTTATCACTGGAGGACCCACAAATCCTCCACAGCAGATAATCCGGCAAGCAAGATGTATGCTTTTGAAGCCGGCAGACGTGCCATTGAGGGGAATCTCAAACGGACCGGAACTCCGGGAACCGTGGAGCATACTCCGGATTTTGGATTTTACCGTGTGAAGTATCCGGTGCAGGGAGAACCTCTGGTTTCTGTTATCATTCCGAACCGTGAGGAGAAAGAAACGCTTCAGGCTTGCGTGGAATCCATTTTTGAAAAAACTGCCTACAAAAATTACGAGATCATCGTTGTGGAGAATAACAGCAGCTCCGAAGAGATCTTCCGGTATTACAGAAAGCTTTCGGAGGATCCCAAGGTCCATCTGATCCGCTGGAAAAAAGGCTTCAACTATTCTGCCATCAACAATTTCGGGGTGCGCCATGCCAAAGGAGATTACCTGCTTTTTCTGAATAATGACGTAAAGGTCATCAATCCGGACTGGATGTCAGAGATGCTGAGCGTGTGCCAGCGTAAGGAAACAGGTGCAGTTGGCGCCAAGCTGATCTATCCGGATAACACCATTCAGCATGCAGGCTGCGTGGTGGGAATGGGCGGAATTGCCGGGAACGTGTTTGTGAATATGCCGGCAGAGCGTACCGGATATCTCCATAAGGCTTCTCTTCTGCAGGATATGAGCTGTGTGACTGCAGCATGTATGATGATGAAGAAGGAAGTTTTTCTGGAGGCAGGAGGCTTTACGGAAGAGCTTGCAGTTGCGTTTAATGATGTGGATCTCTGTCTGAAGGTGCGAAGCCACGGCCATCTGATCGTCTATGATCCGTATGTGAAGCTCTATCATTACGAATCCAAGTCAAGAGGCACTGAGGACAGCGAGAAAAGGTCCGCCGTTTCCAGACGGAGATCGAATACATGCGCTGTCACTGGCTGGATATCCTGAAAAAAGGAGATCCATACTATAACAAAAATCTTTCTTTAACCAAATGGAATTATTCCCTGAAGCCCCTTCCGGGAATGGGAAAGAAGAAGGGATAAAGCAATGCAGGAAGTATCAGTAGTCATACCAAACTTTAACGGAATGGCATATCTGGATGGTGTTCTTTCCAGTCTTGAAAGACAGACCATCCGTAATTTTGAGGTTATACTTGTGGATAATGGTTCCACAGATGGCAGCTGTGCATTTGTTTCAGCGGAATATCCATGGGTACACATGATACAGCTTCCGGAGAATTACGGCTTCAGCAGAGCCGTCAATGAAGGGATCCATGCGGCACGTTCCCCATATGTGCTGCTTCTGAACAATGATACGGAAGCGGAACCGGATTTCCTGGAGGAGATGGTTGCTGCCTTGCGCAGACACAAGAAGGCATTTTCCTGTCAGGCAAAGATGATCCAGCTTCATGACAGGGACAAGATGGATGATGCCGGAAATTATTACTGTGCCCTTGGCTGGGCTTTTGCCAGGGGAAAAGGCAAGGACATCAGCCATTATGACCGAGAGCAGAAGATTTTTTCCACCTGTGCGGGAGCTGCGATCTACCGGAAGAAATTTATTGACAGGATCGGAGATTTTGATGAGGAGCATTTTGCTTATCTGGAGGATCTGGATATCGGTTATCGTGCCAGGATCTGCGGTTATCAGAACTGGTATGCTCCAAAAGCGAAAGTTTATCATGTAGGAAGCGGTACTAGCGGCTCCAGATATAATCAGTTTAAGATCCGGTATTCTTCCAGAAACAATATTTATCTTATCTATAAGAATATGCCGTTTCTCCAGATCGTGCTGAACCTTCCGTTTTTTCTGGTGGGATTCGGTGCGAAGATCCTGTTTTTTGCGTCCAAGGGATTCGGACGTGAGTACTTGCAGGCATCAAAAACGGCTTTCAGATCAGCCGCAAAAACAAAAAAGTCAGATTTTCCATGAGGAATCTTCCGCGTTATATACAGCTCCAGTTTGAACTCTGGATCAACATTTTTAGGCGTTTTGCCGGTTAAGACACCATATTTTCACAGAATTTTTATATTTCGGAGGGAAGATTTTATTGCTTTTGGTTTTCATCTATTATAAGATAAAAGCAATGAACTTAAATGAGGTGGCGGAAATTGATTAAAGACAACCAGAAAAATTTCAGTCGTCTCCATATGCTGATCGATGTATTTGTGATCGCGGCCTCCTATGCCCTGGCCTGGTTGATCCGTTTTCAGGGAATTTTTGAGCATTCGGCGGTCCAGTCCAAGACCGTCCAGGAATATATGTTTATGCTGATATTCATTATTCCGGGATATTTACTTCTTTATCAGGCCTTTGATCTTTATACACCGATGCGAATGCAGGGGCGTCGTCTCGTACTTGCCGGAATTGTGAAGGCAAATGCGTTAGGGCTCCTTATCATCATGTTTGCACTTTACAATTTTAAAGAGCTGGACTATTCCCGTCTTACTCTGGTTTCTTTCTGTGTGATCAATATCGTCCTGGAATGGTTTGTGCGTATGGTCATATTTTACATTCTCCGGGATATGCGCAAAAAAGGAATGAACCAGAAACAGGTGCTGCTGGTAGGATACAGCCGTGCTGCCGAGGAATATGTAGACAGGATCCTGCAGAATCCGCAATGGGGATACGTGATCAGGGGCATACTGGATGACAATGTGCCGGCAGGCACTACTTATAAGGGCGTTAAGGTGATCGGTCGAATCGCCAATCTGATGATCATCCTTCCATCCAGTCGTCTGGATGAGATAGCCATTACCCTGGGCTTAAGTGAGTATTATCGTCTGGAAGAGATCGTTGCACTCTGTGAAAAATCCGGCGTGCACACAAAATTTATTCCGGATTATAATAATATTATTCCGACCAAACCATATACAGAAGATATTCTCGGGCTTCCGGTGATCAATATCCGGTATGTGCCCTGAGCAACACGTTTAATGCACTGATCAAGAGATCTATGGATATTGCAGGCGCGATCGTTGCGATCATTGTGTCCTCACCAGTGATGCTGGTGTTGTGTATGCTGATCAAGCTGACTTCGCCGGGACCGCTGATCTATAAGCAGGAACGTGTCGGGCTTCACAATCAGACTTTCCGGATGTATAAATTCCGTTCCATGGAGATCCAGAAAGAATCAGAAGAAAAAAAGGCGTGGACAGTAAAGAACGATCCAAGAGTTACCGGAATCGGTAAATTTATGCGTCATACCAGTCTGGATGAGCTTCCACAGCTTTTTAACATTCTGAAGGGTGAGATGAGTCTTGTGGGACCAAGACCGGAGCGGCCGTTTTTTGTAGAAAAGTTTAGGGAGGAGATACCACGTTATATGGTCAAGCATCAGGTGCGGCCGGGTCTTACCGGGTGGGCACAGGTAAATGGCTATCGTGGAGATACTTCTATCAGAAAAAGGATAGAGTGTGATCTGTATTATATCGAAAACTGGTCTGTGGGATTTGATATAAAGATCATGTTTCTTACCATATTCAAAGGATTTATTAATAAGAACGCATACTAAAAAGGGGAAAAGGAAAAGATGTCAAAACCTCGGAAAAAAAGCAAGAAGATTTTATTTATCCTGGAGATCGTCGTACTGCTCCTGTTTATCGGAGGTCTGTTCGTTTATGGTCAGATCTCAGCCAAACTGGATAAGATCGACATCCAGGAAACAGATCTTGCAGACCAGGATATTGTAACTAATGATCAGGCACCGCAGATGACGGGATATACCACCTATGCACTGTTCGGACTGGACCACAGAAGCAAGAATGAGAAGCTGAATACAGAGAACAGTGATACCATCATCATTGCGAGTATCAACAATGATACGAAGGCAGTCAAACTTGTGTCTGTCTATAGAGATACCCTTCTCAATGTAAAGGATGATACCTATTCCAAAGCCAATTCGGCATATGCATTTGGCGGACCGACCAACGCGGTTTCCATGCTGAATACGAATCTGGATCTGAATATCACAGATTATGTTGCCATTGATTTTAATGCGCTGGTAACTGTGGTAGACTGCCTCGGAGGATTGGACATCCCTCTTTCCTATGCGGAGATCGTTCATATGAACAATTACTGTGTGGAGACATCAGAGGAAACCGGAAAGAGCTACACACCGATCGAACTGCCGGATCCGAAGCCGGAGGATGAGGAAGCGATTGTAGATACCTATCATCTTAATGGTGTACAGGCTACCTCCTACTGCCGTATCCGTTATACTGCAAGTCTTGATATGGGACGTACCGAGAGACAGAGACGAGTGATCCAGATGATCGTAGATAAGGCGAAAAAGGCAGGACTTTCCACTATCTTTGATATTATGGATCAGGTATTCCCGATGGTCAAAACTTCTGTTTCCAAAACAGAGATCCTGAAGATGATTCCGGCTATGATCGGCTACAGTATTGATGAAACTACAGCTTCCCCAACGATTATAAATTTGCCCAGGTAAAGGGCAGCGTTATCGTACCTACCACACTGGAATCCAATGTTCTGAAGATGCATCAGTTTCTGTATGGAGACACCAGTTACACTCCGACGCAGGATGTACTCAACAGAAGTGCCCAGATCACAAATATCGCAGGCGGAGGCGACGTGCAGGACACTGCACCTGCGGTGACAGATACACCGAATGACGCAACGGATGATTCGTACACGTGCAGGGAGATACATCCACAGATTACAGCAGTACGGACACAAGTGATGATGCTGATTACAGCACAGACACAGATTATGATACGGATTACTCCGGAGACGATTACAGCACAGATACGGATTATTCCGGGGACGATTACAGCACAGATACGGACTATTCCGGAGGCGATTCCGATACGGATTATAGCGATTATACCGACGGAGAAGATTATTCGGAGAATGAATAAAACATCAAAATAAGCAACCAGCAGAAGGGACCATCCAGTAACGGGTGGTCCTTTCTGGACAGGAGACAAATATGAAAACATTAAAAACAGACGTGATCATCCGGCATACCGTCCGGGAGAAGAATTTGAAAAACTGCTGGAAAGACTCAGCGCACAGAAATATCCTATCAATAAGATCCTTGTCATGAATACAGAAAAGAAATTCTGGAAAGAGACCTGGGAACAGGAATATCCGCTTGTGGAAGTCCGGCATCTTACAAAAGAAGAATTTGACCATGGCGGTACCAGAAGGCAGGCGGCAGAGCTTTCGGATGCGGAGATCCTTGTATTTATGACACAGGATGCAATGCCGGCAGACAGGGAACTGATCGGAGCACTGGTAGGAGCTCTTGCAGAGAATCCACAGGCAGGAGCCGCTTATGCGCGTCAGCTTCCAAAAAAGGACTGCAGATTTCTGGAAAAATATACCCGTTCCTTTAATTATCCGGAACAGTCCTGTCTGAAAACGGAAAAAGATGTACAGACCTACGGGATCAAAACATACTTCTGCTCCAACGTCTGTGCTGCTTATGATCACAGGATCTATGATGAGATTGGTGGATTTCCGGAGCATGCTATTTTTAATGAAGATATGATCTATGCAGGCTGGATGGTAAAAAAAGGCTATGGAGTTGCCTATGTATCAGAAGCGCGTGTATATCATTCTCACAATTACACCTGTATGCAGCAGTTCCACAGGAATTTTGATCTGGGAGTTTCCCAGGCGGAGCATCCGGAGGTTTTTGAAGGAGTGCCTTCTGAAGGTGAGGGCATCCGGCTGGTAAAAAAAAGCATGGCATATCTTCTGAAAACAGGCCACATATGGCTGATCCCCGGACTGTTTTTGCAAAGTGTCTCCAAATACGCCGGATATTTTCTCGGAAAACGATACAAAAAGCTCCCTGAAAAAATGATCCGCTCCTGCACCATGAATCCGGAATACTGGAAAAAGAACAAATAAGAGCAGGTCACGGTTTTTTAAAAGAGATATCACAGTTTAAACACAATTCCCTGTTAAACTGTCTTTTATAAGAGAAATAAATGTTACTGAGAACGGAGTGAGCAGTAACAGATACATGCATCAGATAACATAGAAGGGAGCACCAGAGGCATGAGTGAAGAGAATAAATGGGTGACAGACTTGCCGGATGAGGATAAGAATGCTTCGGCAGAACAGAAACCGCTGACGCATCCTTATTCTGAGGGACGCAGGATGCAGGAGAGCAGACAAGACAGTTATGCAGGTGCCGGACAGAGTGAAGGCACTTCGCAGGAGAAACCAAAATACGGACATTATGAGGTGCACCAGCCTCAGGCCGGTAATTATGCCGGTGGAAATATACCGCCCAAAAAGCCGCGGAAAAAGAGAGAGTTTTCAGGCAACAACAGCTTTGGAAAGAAAGCAGCCACTGCGGTGGCACTGGCTGTGATCTTTGGGCTGGTAGCCGGAGTAGTTTTTCAGGGCGTGAATATTGCAGCAGATAAATACAGAGGAAATGACAGCAGTACAACGATCGGAAAGACAGAAACAGTTACCGGGACAGAGGACAGTACTGACAGTAGCTCTGCGGATTCTACTGTGAAGGATATTGTGGCAGAGAGTGGTACAGTGGCCGGTGTAGCCAGGCAACCATGTCTTCTATCGTTGCCATTACATCTGTCAGTGTGCAGGAAATCCCAAGCTTTTTCGGATATGGAACGAGGCAGTATCAGAGTGCAGGAAGTGGTTCCGGTATTATTGTAGGAGAAAATGACAGCGAGCTTCTCATTGCGACTAACAACCATGTGGTATCTGGAGCGACTACACTTACTGTGTGCTTTGCAGGCAGTGATGTGGTAGGAGCGGAAGAAGAAACCCAGGCCATGGCAAGCAGTGACAGCACCGGATTCGGTTCCGATGGAGATGTGGACGTGGATAACGCGGTTTCTGCCAAGATCAAAGGCACCGATGAAGAGAATGACCTGGCAGTAGTGGCAGTGGAAAAATCCGATATTCCGGATGAAACTATGGAGGAGATCAAGATCGCGCAGCTGGGAAGCTCGGACGATCTTGTAGTCGGTGAGCAGGTGGTTGCCATTGGCAATGCACTTGGCTATGGCCAGTCAGTTACCTCCGGATGGGTAAGTGCCCTTAACAGAAGCATCAGTACAGAGGATGGAGAAGCCAGCGGACTGATCCAGACTGATGCAGCTATCAATCCTGGAAACAGTGGCGGTGCACTTCTGAACATGAACGGTGAAGTGATCGGTATCAATGCGGCCAAGTATGCAGACAGTCAGGTGGAAGGCATGGGATATGCTATTCCAATCTCCAAGCAGAGCCGATCCTGGAAGAACTGATGAACCGCGAAACCAGGGATAAGGTGGAAGATTCTTCGAAGGTAGGATATATGGGAGTCAAGGCTGCCGATCTTACAACAGAAGCCATCCAGATGTATAATATGCCGGCAGGTGCTTTTATTACTGAGGTAACGGAAGGCGGCGCAGCAGATAATGCCGGGATCAAAAAAGGCGATATCATTGTGAAGCTGGATGGACAGAAGGTAAGCGGCAAGGATGACCTTGTTGATAAGCTGCAGTATTATGAGGCAGGAGAAAACATCGAAGTGGTGATCTCCAGGGCGAACAGCGGAGAGTACAAGGAACAGACGATTGAAGTGATCCTCGGAAGCAAACCATCTTCTGACAAATAAAAGAAAATACAGGATAATCATTTATAAACCGGGGAGCTGCATAAGAACATGCAGCTCCCGGTTTATAAAACTTAATTTGATACAGCGGGATTATGTGCTATAATATGCATAATAAAAACCAGAAAGGAAATGTTATGGCAGATCAGTTTGATAATAATAAAGACAATGACCAGGAGCAGAAATACGAGAAATTCTGTTTTTTATGCCGCAGACCGGAGAGTCAGGCAGGGAAGATGATCGACCTTCCCAATCATATACATATCTGTGCAGATTGCATGCAGAAAAGCTTTGATACTATGAATACCCAGATGAATAATGGAAATTATTCCGATCTTTTTAACATGCCGAATGTGAGCATGATCGATCTCAGCAGTTTCCAGAATCCCGGAAACCAGGCGAAGAAGATCAAGAAAAAATCAGAGACTCCGAAGCCGGTGATCGATCTCAAAGATATTCCTGCACCACATAAGATCAAGGCAACCCTGGATGAATATGTGATCGGACAGGAATATGCCAAGAAGGTAATGTCTGTAGGCGTATACAACCATTATAAGAGGGTTGCCACAGATACCATGGATGATATTGAGATCGAGAAATCCAATATGCTGATGATCGGACCTACAGGCTGCGGTAAGACTTATCTGGTGAAGATGCTTGCCAGACTTCTTCAGGTACCGCTTGCCATTGCAGATGCCACATCTCTTACAGAGGCCGGTTATATCGGTGATGATATCGAGAGCGTAGTATCCAAGCTGCTTGCAGCTGCAGATAATGATGTGGAGAAGGCAGAGCACGGGATCATTTTCATCGATGAGATCGATAAGATCGCAAAGAAGAAGAATACCAACCAGAGAGATGTCAGCGGAGAGGCTGTCCAGCAGGGACTTCTGAAACTTCTGGAGGGAAGTGAAGTGGAAGTTCCGGTAGGTGCTACCAGCAAGAATGCCATGGTACCTATGGTGACTGTAAATACAAGGAACATTCTGTTTATCTGTGGCGGTGCGTTCCCGGATCTTGAGAATATCATTAAAGAAAGACTGAATAAACAGGCGTCTATCGGATTTTATGCAGATCTGAAGGACAAATATGATGATGATCCGCATGTGCTGGAGAAAGTAACGGTAGATGATCTCCGTGCATTTGGAATGATCCCGGAATTTATCGGTCGTCTTCCGATCATCTTTACCCTGAACGGGCTGACGGAAGATATGCTTGTGAAGATCCTCAAGGAGCCGAAGAATGCTATTCTGAAACAGTACAAGAAGCTTCTGGCACTGGATGAAGTGAAACTGGAGTTTGAGGACGGTGCCTTACATGCCATTGCCCGTAAGGCATTGGAACGCCATACAGGAGCCAGAGCTCTCCGGGCTATCCTGGAGGAGTATATGCTGGATATTATGTATGAGATCCCGAAGGATGACAATATCGGTGAGGTCGTGATCACAGAGGGATACATTCAGGGCAACGGAGGTCCGAAGATCCTTATGCGTGGACAGGAGATCCCGGCACTGGAAGGATAAGAAACAAGAAGATTCTTTAATATATAAAGGAGCGTGACAGATATGGCAAAAAGCAGTTTTTGGGATGATCTGGGAAACACATTGACAAGAAAGGCAAAGGCTTAAGTTCCAGAGCAGAGAATCTCTATGAGATCCAGAAGATCCGTAACAAGCTCTCTGCACAGGAGCGTATGACCGAAAAGCTGATGATGGATATCGGAAAGATGATCTATACACGTTATGAGCAGGGAGAAGCCGTTGACGGTGAGACGGGAGTTATCTGCGAGGAGATCAGCCAGCACATGCTGGAGGCAGATCACTACAGAGATGCGATCGCTGCCAGTAAAGGGAGAAGTTCTGCCCGGCCTGCCATAAGGCGGTGATGCGGGAGGCCAGCTTCTGTCCGTATTGCGGAGCGGCGTGTCCTACAGCGGAGCTGGAAGAGAAAGCTGCTGATGTGATCGAGCAGGCAGATGAGGAGCTTGAAGAGGCTGCTGAGGCAGAGGTGACAGAAGTACCGGAGACAGAAGCGGAAGAAAACGCAGAAGCTACAGAAGCGGCAGCAGATCCGGAAGAGACAGTAGAAGCGTCAGAAGTAGTAGAAACAGAAGAAGCTACAGAAGTGGCAGCAAAAACCGCAGAAGCGTCAGAAACAGAAACATCAGGATCAGATCCGGAATTGGAAGAGGAAAGAACGGAAGTGGGATCTGCAGAAACAGAGGGGCCTGCGGCTGATCCGGAAAATACAGAAACAATAGAAGAAAAACAGAATAACCATAAGCATATAAGGCAGGCTTTCCCCAGTGGGAGCCTGCCTGAGTATTATGTAGACCACAGAAATAAGGAGAGGGAATAATGTTGTGGAATTTACTGACGGCGGGAATCTTTGGTACAGACTATTATATAAAGAAGAAAATCAACACATCGGAAAAGAAAGATCTGAAGGAAAAGTGCCTGGGAGGCAGACTGATCGTAAGAAATTGCCATAATCATGGGATGATGCTTGGAATATTAAAAAACAAAGATAAAGAATTCCTGAGAGATCTTGCATCTATGGTGCTGGGCGGTGCAATCTGGGAGTATATACGTACTTCCGGAGAAAAAGGCACACGCATATCCAAGCTTGGGCTTTCCATGATCCTGGGCGGCGGTCTGAATAATTATACGGAACGTCGCAGAAAGGGATACGTCACGGATTATGTGAGCCTGAATGTGGAAAATCCGAAGCTTAAGAAGGTCGTATTTAATATTTCGGATCTTTTCATATTTACAGGTGCGCTTCTCTGGGGCGGGAGAGAGATCTTTTCTGAAAAAGAAAAATAAATAAAACAGAAGTGCCGGTGTTGGGCGCTTCTGTTTTTTGATTTTGGATAAAATAAAAAGAATGCAGGAAATGGGACTTGAACCCACACGATCTTGCGACCACAGGCACCTGAAGCCTGCGCGTCTGCCAATTCCGCCATTCCTGCATTTTTTCAACCGGCTTGCTTTGTTTGCTCCGCTTCGTCGACTGCTCACTTATAATAACTCAGGAATTGATAATG
>ENA-OQHA01000012-OQHA01000012.1-human-gut-metagenome-genome-assembly--contig:-NODE-12-length-87413-cov-7.754852_pt1 | contig 87413 bp, 93 predicted proteins | sample MGYA00242558_ERZ504707 | MGnify/ENA primary metagenome ERZ504707 (study PRJEB26092, sample SAMD00036197) | human gut metagenome | host: Homo sapiens | study: EMG produced TPA metagenomics assembly of... | reverse complement strand
AGATGCTGCTGCGCGGCATTCTGGCAGTCTCGGTTTCCTTCGGGCGGATTCTGCTTTATTACCGGAATGGGCGTTTTCATGCTGGGAATCAGTATTCTGTGCGCGGTGTTCGGCGTATACTTTGCAAATGGATGGGACGGCTGTTCGTGTGGTGTACACGTAAGGTAACGAAAAAAGGAGGAAGCAGATCATGAAAAATGGACAAAAACAGCATTACTGACAGGATGTGCCTGCTGTATTGCCGGTGCAGTGCTGATGTTCAGCGGATGGGCAAGCGGCGGAAAAGCATACGCGGAAACGTATGATCTGAATGCGATGAGCGGTTCTGCGAAGAAGGAAGACGGCATTTCCGCACAGGAAAAGATAAAACTTGATGATTTTGATGAACTGCAGGCAGACCTTACGATCGGCGACCTGAACATCCTTCCGTCCGGTGACGATTCCTGTTATCTCGCCTGGCGGATTCCGTCGAAAAAAGGAGAGACTGCAGTGGAATATCGCGTGCGGGACGGTGTTCTGAGCATCGAAGAGACAAGCGCAGTGTCCGATACGATTTACATTAATATTGACTTTACGGAAGAAATCTTAAGTGGCGGTAAACAGTCGGAAACAGGAGTGATTCTGTATGTACCGGAAAAGAAGGTACTGAAAAAATAGAGGTAACGATGGGATTCGGTGATGTGCAGATGAATGGCATCCAGGCGGAAAGCGGAAGACTGCAAAATGCGGATGGAGATATCACACTTTTCGGATGTGACATGCAGAATATCAAATGCAAAGCAGATTACGGTGATGTGGAACTGAAGAGCGGAACGTGGGAGAATGGGTCGATCACGCTGGAGGATGGCGATGCGAAAATCCAAAATACGAAGCTTTCCGGAGACGTGTCGGTGGAAAACTCCTACGGCGATATTGACCTTGAACTGGGTAAAAAAGATCTGGAACGGCTGGAAATTACGGCAAAGACAGATTTTGGGGAGATCGATGTACCGGATACCATGGAGAATCTGATGCAGAAAGAGGAGGACGAGCAGAGCTTTTCTTATGTACCGGATCAGGCTGCGGGCAGAATCACACTGATGACAAAGGATGGTGATATCTCGTTGGAAAACGATTAAGCGTTTGTGACTGTTCAGGGGCATATGAAATTCCAGAAAAATCGCAAAGCATGCCCGCATGAATGAGCGTTTTTGGAAAATAAGACAAAAGTGACAAAAACACAGGAGGCTGTTTGGATGGTTTCACCAGAAAAAGGGAAATGATCCAAACAGTCGCTTGTTTTTTTGTACTTAAATTTTCAGCTTTTAACTTGATTTGTAGATTGCGGTGCTTTAAAATAAAAGTAATAAAGCGTTGTGGAACGGGCTCCACAGACCGGCAGCGGGGGAAAAGCCGGAACGAGTCAGTAGAAAACAGCCCAGTGTCAGAATAGGAGTTAGGAGAAACTATGGCAAGTATTAGAGATGTCGCGATCAAAGCGGGAGTAGGAATCGGAACGGTATCCCGTGCACTCAATGGAAGCGGGTATATTTCCGATGAAACAAAACAGAAAATCATGCAGGCGGTGGAGGAGCTGAACTACAAACCAAACGAACTCGCCCAGAACCTGTTCCGCAACAAGTCCGGTTTTATCGGAATTGTTGTTAAGAATCTTTCACATCCGTTTATGGCATCTCTGGTGAAACATGTCGAGAATAATCTGTACACCAATGGCTACAAGTGCATGCTCTGCGAGGTTGGGGACAATCCGAACCGCATCGAGGAATTTGTGGAAATGCTGCAGCGAAATGTCATGGACGGCATTATCTGCTGTGCGGATATCCCGTCTTCTGTCAGCCTGGCGGAAATTCATCGTCCGATTGTCATGATTGACCGCTACGTCACCGAAGGGATTCCGTGTATACATTCCGACCATAAGCGCGGCGGTGAGCTTGCGGCGCAGGCACTTTTGAGTGCAGGATGTAAGAACGTGCTCTATTTTGCATCGAGTGCAACAGAGCGTGGTTACTCAATGGAGCGTTACCGACGGTTTGCGGAAGTCTGTAAACAGCATAAATGTAAAATTACAGCGATTGATGCCGGAAGCAAGATTCCGAATTTTCAGAGCGGCCCGACGATCTGGAAAAATACATCAGCCATTTTGATGGAATTGATGGACTCTTTACAGCCGATGTCACAGCGGCAGCGCTCATGAAGATGCTGCAGAAAAAAGGGATTAAGATTCCGAAAAAACTGAAGGTGGTCGCTACGACGGCCTGGATTTTACCCGCTTTTTGACACCGGAGCTGACAACGGTTCGTCAGAATGTACCGGAAATCGCAAAGCGGAGCGTGGACACCATCATCCGCATGATTGACGGAAAGAAGATTGAGGAGATGGAGCAGATTGTGGATGTGACCTTCCGAAAAGGAGAAAGTACCTGAAGATAACAAAACAGGGAATTACCGAATTTTGCATCATTTTCCGGAATTGCGATAGAACAGAAGAAGAACAGATATCAGAGACACTCGATCTGAAAAGAGAGGGTGTCTCTTTTTCCTGTATAAAATAAAATGAAATAAAACCAACTTATATGCGGCAAAAGGACAGAAAGACTGAGCAAAAGGAGATGAAATCGCTGCTGAAACAGTTGCAATTGTCGAAAAAATAGTGAAAAACAGAAAAGTGGAACATATGGAACAGAAAAAGCATGGAACAGCGGAACATGTGGAACAGGAAAATGGGAGAAGAAAGAAGATAAGTGTGAATTTTATGAAAAACAGGATGCATATTGCACAAAAACATAAAATAAAAATTGTGAAAATGTTGAAAATGACGAAAAAATATGGAAAATTCGTTGACATTGGGCGAACTGAGTACTATGATACAGATATGGAACAGGTTCCATAAGACAAAGTGCCGAAACGGAAACAATGCCAATGTGGAACGAAAAGCGGTTGGTAAAGCTTTTAGAGAAATAAGGAGGGAACTATGAAGAAAAAAACGTCATCGCCGAAAACGGCAGAAAGTGGAAAATTGAAAAAAGCGCTCTCGTGCTGGCAGCTGTACATCCTGCTGATTCCTGCACTGATCTGGCTGATCGTTTTTGCTTACTATCCAATGTACGGCCTGATCATCGCCTTTAAAGATTTTAAAGGCCGCATGGGAATCATGGGAAGCCCGTGGGCAGATCCGATTTTCAAGTATTTCAAGATGTTCTTCAGTACCAGTATTGCCATGACGGCAATCAAGAACACGATCATCATCAGTCTGGAGAGCCTGATCATCGGATTCCCGATTCCGGTTATCTTCGCACTCTTACTGAACCAGGTACAGAGAAGCGGACCGAGACGAATCATCCAGACCATCTCCTACGCACCGTACTTTATGTCAAACGTAGTTGTAGTCAGCCTGATTTCCGTACTGTTTTCCGCAAACGGTCTTGTAAACCACGCAGTTATGGGAGCCGGCGGAAAAGCAATCATGTTCACCAGCCTTCCGGAGTACTTCCGCAAACTCTTCATCGGAAGTAACATCTGGCAGACGATGGGATTCAACGCCATCATCTTCATCGCAGCACTGACCGCAATCAGCCCGGAGTATTACGAAGCAGCAACGATGGATGGTGCTTCCAGATTTCAGAAAATCCTTTACATTGATTTACCTCTGATTATGCCGACCATCATCCTGATGCTGATCCTTCAGGTAGGTAACATTATGAACGTGGGATATGAGAAAGCTTATCTGATGCAGAACGGTACCAACACAACCGTCAGTGAGATCATTTCGACATACGTATACAAAGTAGGTCTCCAGACCGCACAGTACAGTTTTGCGACAGCCGTTGGCTTATTTAACTCCGTTGTAAACTTCATTATTCTGGTTATCACAAACGCAGTTGCAAAGAAGACCAGCGATATCAGTATTTTCTAAGAGTCAGGGGGCTTGAAAAATGGCAAATAATAACACTGTGAAAAAGAAAAAAGTAAAAATGAGTACGGGAGACAAGGTCTTTACTGTGATCAATACCGTTATCATGATCCTTGTCTGTATCGCAATTGTATATCCTCTGTACTACGTGCTTCTGGCATCTGTTACAGACCCGATTGTTGTAAGCTCCGGTAAATTCCTTCTCTATCCGGAAGCGTGGTACGCCAACGGATATGAAACCACACTGAAATACCAGCCGCTCTGGACCGGCTATGCAAACACCATCAAATATACCGTATTAGGAACGCTGATTTCCCTGGTCTGCACCATTCCGGCCGGCTATGCACTTTCCAGATACGATATGGTAGGAAGAAAACCGATTATGTTCCTGTTCACCTTCACGATGTTCTTCAGCGGCGGTATGATTCCGATGTACTTAACCGTACAGCAGCTGCACATCTACAACACAACATGGGCTATGGTCCTTCCGGTAGCAGTGTCCGCTTACAACCTGATCGTATGCCGCTCCTTCTTTGAAAGTGGTATTCCGGTCGAGCTTCTCGAAGCAGCAAAAATCGACGGCTGCAGCGATTTTGGATTCTTCTTCAAAATTGCAATTCCGCTGTCGAAAACGATCATCGCAGTTATGTGTCTGTTCTATGCAACCGCAATGTGGAACCAGTTCTTCAACGCACTGATGTTCCTGCAGGATGACAGCAAGATGCCTCTTCAGGTCGTTCTTCGAAACTTGGTACTGATGAACCAGTCCAACCAGATGGGAAGTAGTGCTTCTGAGATGGTAACAAAACAGAAACTGGCTGAGCAGTTAAAATACTGTGTCGTAGTTGTTTCCGCATTCCCGCTTCTGTGCGTATATCCTTTCCTGCAGAAATACTTCGCAAAAGGTGTTACGATCGGTGCAGTCAAGGGCTGATGCAGAACAGAAAATTTATTGTTGCAGAATTCATGGATATAGCAGACATGGTTTATGTGTAGGAATACAAAAATACTAACGTATTTCACTGCCGGAAAAGGCAGCAAAATAAAGGAGGAACAATATGAAGAAAAAAATCGTATCCGTATTACTGGCAAGCCTTATGGTAACCAGCATGCTCGCAGGCTGTGGAAACAGCTCCGGCAGCTCAAGCAGCTCCGGTGCAGGAAGCACAGGAGGAGACACCACCTCTGCATCCGGTACAGAAGCAGGTGACACAGGTCTCACAGCAGAAGAGCAGGAAGCAGTAGATGAGGGAATCATCCAGCTCGACGGTACCCTTCCGATCATCAAAGATCCGGCAAAATTCGAAGAGAAATACGGAAAAATTTCCGCTCTGATCGTAAACACTGCAGACAGAACCGTAGAAGTAGGCGACCTGGCTATGTGCCAGAAATGGTTCGAGGACACAGGAGTAGAGTTTGACTGGCAGCCGATCCCGCAGGAGAGCGCAACAGAGAAAATCAACCTGATGCTTTCTTCCGGACAGGATCTTCCGGATGTATTCTGGAACTTCGGCGATGGTAAATCCGGAAACACCGTAGTTCAGTACGCAGACCAGGATGTATTCCTTCCGACCGAAGGCCTGATCGAAGAGTATATGCCGAACCTGAAAGCATTCCTCGATGACAATGAGCAGTATCAGCTTGAGATCACCGCTCCGGACGGCCATAAATATGGATTCCCGTACGTAGAGGAAATGAAAGGTCTTGTATTAACACCTGGACCGTTCGTGATCAACAAAACATGGCTGGATAAAGTAGGCAAAGAAGTGCCGACAACCGTAGACGAGTGGGTAGACTGCCTGAAAGCAATCCGCGACGGCGGCGATCTGAACGGAAACGGCGAAGACGATGAAATCCCGATGGCAACCTGGTTCGGCGCAACCGATACCTTTGGTTCCTACAACCTGTTCTATCGTTTCACAGGTGCATTCGGATGCGCTGACTCCTACTGCGGAGGAAACTCCTATGCGGATCACTTAAGAATAGTTGATGGAAAAGTTACGTTCACTGCAACAGACGAAGCATTCAAGAAAACAGCAGAATTTTTCAACATGCTGTATGAAGAAGGACTGATCTGGAACGGTTCCTTCGAGGCAGATGAAAGTATGTCATTCAAATCTTCTCTGATCAAAGAGAATGTTGCAAAGATCGGTTCCTTCGGTGTCTGGGGTGATCAGGAAATTACAAACCAGGAAGTGCATGATCAGTACGTAGCAGTTCCGAGACTGCAGGGCGAAGACGGTATGACCGGTTTCGAGTGCAACTACTCTGAGCTGCAGGATTCTTCCGACACAGCAATCACAACGACCTGCAAATTCCCGCACGTTGTTGCAAGATTTGTAGATTACATGGTAGGCGATCCGGAAATCTCTGTTACATCTAACTGGGGCGCAATCGGATACAACTATGAGAAAGACGAAGACGGCATTCTTCGTACACCGCTCGATGAAAACGGAAACTACAAACCTCTGAATCCGGAATATAAGAACTTTGGTGAGGCTCGTGTAAACTCCACAACCTGCCGTGGTTCTATGATCGTTCAGAACGAGTACTATGACACCGTTTGCGGCTACACCTTCGATGCTGTAAAACTTCTCGAGATGCAGAAAGAAAACGGTAAAGATGACATCATGGAAGAGTATGACACTATTCCGCGTGTTCTGATGACCCAGGAAGAGATTCAGCGTCTGGCACAGATTCAGCCGACCATCTCCGATATTGTTGATCGTTACATCACCACATGGGTAACCGGCGGCGTTGATGATGCAAGCTGGGATTCCTATAAAACAGAGCTGGAAGGCGCTGGCTTGAATGAACTGGTTAAGACTTACCAGGGCGCAGTAGACAGAGCAGCTTCTGCAGCAAACTAAAAATCGTGCGAAAAGCGATTACGAAAAAACAGTAACGTAAACGATTTGCAATTGATATTCTATAACTAAAGAAATTCTAAATGTGGCCATGTTGTATCCCATATAACATGGTCATATTTAAAAAGAAGACTATTTCGTTCGTATTTCTTTTTTGTTGAAGTTCCAAATGGAAAACGATAAAATAGGAAAAGAGAGAACAGGAAAAGAGGGATCATATGAGTAAACAGGGAAAAAGAGATTTTAGACCGAACATTCATTTTACACCGGAGAAAAACTGGAACAACGATCCGAACGGACTGATTTACATCGATGGTATCTGGCATCTGTATTATCAGAATAACCCAAATGACGTTGTATGGGGACCGATGCACTGGGGTCATGCAATATCGAAAGACCTGATTCACTGGGAGCATCTGCCGGTCGCCCTGTACCCGGATGAGATCGGAACGATGTACTCCGGAAGTATGGCATACGATGAAAATAACACCAGCGGATTTGCGAAATACGGTGAGAAGCCGATGGTGGCTGTCTACACGGCGCACAATATGGAAACAGGCCTGGAGCAGCAGTGTATTGCATACAGTCTGGATCAGGGAAAGCATTTTGAAAAATATTATGGCAACCCGGTGATCAAAAACCCGGGCACACCGGATTTCCGTGATCCACGCGTCTTCTGGAATGACAAAAAGGACTGCTGGAGCCTTGTTCTGGCATCTGGCGACCATGCAGAGTTTTACGCATCCCAGGATTTGAAAAACTGGAAGAAAACAGGCGAGTTCGGTGTCGGTGTCAATAAAGTGCCGACGGTATGGGAATGCACCGATCTGATCCGTGCTAAGACAGGAAATGAATTTGACGGATTCAAATGGATTCTGATAGTCAGCATGATACATCCGGGAACCGAAGGCCGTGCCAATATACAGTATTTCGTCGGTGATTTTGATGGAGATACCTTCCAGTGCACCGAGATCACAGACGAGCCGCTGTGGATTGATTTCGGATTCGACAACTATGCCGGCGTAACGTATGGAAACTACGACCGCCCGGTTTACCTTGGATGGGGCGTTAATCCGCTCTATGCGAACTTTGTTCCGACCGGTGAGTATTCCGGTCTGATGACACTGCCAAGAGAACTTTCACTTTGTGAGACCGATGAGGGATACCGCCTGAAAACAAAACCGTTCGGGATTGATGAGTACCGTGCGGGTGCCTTCCCGATCGGAAATCAGAAGCCGCTGCTGACCGAGAGCTTTGGACTTCTCGTGCAGGGCAATTTCGGAAGAATTGCGCTGAAAAACAGCAGAGGTGAGGAAGTAGTCATCGAGGTAACGGTGGACAGCATCACGGTGGACCGCTCTAAGAGCGGCGACCTTAGTTACTTTGATGATGTAGATCCGAAGCTCTTCAAAAAAGAGGATCTGCTGATATCCACAACAAAACGTTACATGCGCGGAAATGTCAACATGGAGATTATTTTTGATGTTTCCTATCTGGAGATTTATGCAGATGGTGGTCTGGAGACCGCTTCTGTATGTGTTTACCCGGATGCTCCGTATCAGGTGGTTTCCACAGACGGAGATCTGGAAGTGAAAATGTACACCATTAAAAAATAGGGGATATGTTTATTTTGGGAGGTTTTACAAAAATGATGAAAAAAAGAGATTACAGACCGAAAATCCATTTTTCGCCGGAAAAAGGCTGGATGAATGATCCGAATGGCATGGTTTATGTAGATGGCGTGTACCACTTCTTTTATCAGAAGTACCGTATGATACCAGCTGGGGACCGATGCACTGGGGCCATGCAACATCCCGCGACCTGATTCACTGGGAGCATCAGCCAATCGCACTTTATCCGGATGAACTTGGATTTATCTTCTCGGGAAGTGCTGTGTATGATACGCAGAATTCTTCTGAGTATGGCACCAATGAAAATCCGCCAATCATTGCTATTTACACGAGTCATCATAAGGACGGCCTGGAACAGCAGAGTATTGCATACAGCAATGATAAGGGCCGGCATTTTGAAAAGTCATATCTGAATCCGGTCATCAAAAACCCGGGAATTTCCGATTTCCGTGACCCGAAAGCGTTCTGGAATCCGGTCAGAAGATGCTGGAGTCTTGTCCTTGCAGCGCAGGACCGTGTCTTCTTCTATGCATCCCAGGATATGAAAAACTGGGAGAAAACAGGAGAATTCGGACCGGAAGGAAATCATGTGAAGGGTGTGTGGGAATGCCCGGATCTGTTCCCGATTGAGTATAAGGGGAAAAATGTATGGGTTCTTGTTGTCAGCATGACAAAAGCCTCCGAGGACGACCACTGCAAAATGCAGTATTTCCTGGGTGATTTCGATGGAGAAAAATTCCTCTGCACCTATCCATCCGATGAGCCAAGATGGCTGGATGAAGGCTTCGACAACTATGCAGCCGTTACATTCCAGAATGCGAAAGATGTTCTGCTGATGGGATGGGGTATGAACTGGCAGTATGCAGCACAGACTCCGACAGAAGAGTACTGTGGCCAGGCAACCCTGGTGAGAAAGCTGTCCCTGACAGAGGTAGATGGTGCGCTGACCCTCGTGGCTGCTCCGGCCGGACTGGAAAAATTCCGTCACAGCAGCTATCCGATCGAGAATCATACAACGATCCGCACAGAGACCTTTGGACTGAAGGTTTCCGGAAAAGGAGATGCGAAAATTTGCCTGAAAAACTCAGTAGGACAGAAATTGAAGATTTATGTAACTGACACCAAAATCACGGTTGACCGTACCATGGCGGGCTACAAAGAATTCAGTGAGCACTTCATGACGGAAAAATATTCCATCAGCACCGCAGCGAGAAAGAAAGACGGAGCATGGAATCTGGAGCTTGTTTTTGATGTTTCCATTCTGGAACTGTTTGCTGAGGATGGCGTAGATGCTATCTCTACAGTGGTTTATCCGGAGACACCGTACGACCGCGTAAGCTGGAAGGGCGATCTTTCCGTTGAACTTTACGAAATTGATGCATAAGGGCTGAGAGAAAGGGGAAAAGCAAAATGGGATACTTTAAAGATGTGACACCGGAATCAGCTGGAATCAGCTCCAAAGGAATTTTGAATTTTCTCGACCGAATCGAAGAGAACCAGATTGAGCTGCACAGCTTTATGGTGATCCGCCATGGACAGTGTGCAGCGAAGGGCTGGTGGAAGCCGTATGATGAAAAATTCCGTCATCCACTGTATTCGTTCAGTAAATCGTTGACAGCAACGGCGATTGGTTTTGCAGAGCAGGAGGGAATCTTATCGCTGGATGAGAAAATTGTCGATATCTTTCCGGACCTGCTGCCGGAAAATCCATCTGAAAATCTCAAAAAATCACGCTGCATCACCTGTTGATTATGGGTTGTGGTCACGAGACGGAGATTATGGACAATTCCGAAAACTGGATTTCTACCTTTCTTCATCATCCGGTGCTCAATGAGCCGGGAACGTTTTATAAATACAATACAGCCGGAACTAACATGCTGGCTGCCGTTCTGAGGAAAAAAACGGGACAGAACGTCACAGAATTTCTGAAATCCCGTCTGCTGGAGCCGCTTGGCATCACATCCCTTACCTGTGCGCTGCTCGGAGACGGAACGGAGCTTGGCGGCGGCGGTATGAAGATGGTAACGGAGGATATGGCAAAATTCACGTATTTTCTGTCCAGACAGGGTGAGTGGGAAGGAAAGCAGCTGCTTCGAAAAGACTGGTTTGAACGCGCCTGCCGCAAGCAGATTGAGACGGAGGGCGATTCGGAAGGCCACGTAAAAGACTGGGCGCAGGGCTACGGCTATCAGTGCTGGATGTGCCGTTATCCGGGCTCCTTCCGCGCAGATGGTGCGTACGGTCAGTTCGGCGTTGTGTTCCCGGATCTCGATCTGATTGTGATCCTGACAACAGCAACAGAACAGACTCAGGAGGAGTTGAGCGCACTGCAGGAGGAACTGATCCCGTATGTGAAGAAAGAGGCAGGAGAGCTGCCACCGTCCCCACTTGCCGGTGCAGTAAAAGCGCGTACCGCAGATCTGGCTCTGCCGCCGCGCAGAGGAACGAGAAATCCGTTTATGGAAGAAAAGGTAAGTAAGCATGTTTATGTATCTGTTCCGCTGATGGGGAATCAGCAGCTGCCGGATTCCGCAGAAATTCTGATCGGCGGAAGCGGCCTGTTTTCGCTGGAGACAAGCCCGATTCAGGAGATGCGATTCGCTTTTGGCTGCGATAAGATGTACTGGAAAGTACAAGAAGGCGGGAAAGAAAAGGAATTTGTCCTCTCCATGCGCCGGGGTTTCGCCTATAGTGAGGCGGATGGCCATATTTATGCTGGATCTGCTGCATGGCGTACACTCAATACGCTCGAGATGGAGCTTCGGCGAATGGACGGTTTGAGCGGTGGCCGCATGATCGTCAGATTCCAGAAGGAAAATCTTCTGCTGGAGGCAGAGGATACGCTGATTAGTGTCGGTGGACTCGGTATTTCACCACGTCAGGCACTGACTGTATTTGGAATAAAAAAAGATTAAACAGGTCGAAAGAGAGAAAAACCGGCGGAATTTTCCGTCGGTTTTTCCATAACAGTGTGAAAATCCTGTAAAAAAAAGAAAAACGATATGCAAAGCCGAACGGAAGAATTGCCAAGTCTCTCTGAACATGGTAAACTTTTACCTATATTGGAAAAGAATCGACACAAAATATCGAGATACAGGAGGCTCTATGTCAGTTTTTTCAGATTTATTATCCGAATATATCACCATGAAGGATGTCGGGGTTTACCCGCTTTCACAGTTCTGCGGACTCGATCGTTCTTTCATGTATAAGATCATCAATGGAAAACGAAATCCGTCCGGGGAGGATGTTGTGCGGAAGATGGCACAGTTCATGCAGCTGACGCCACGGGAAAAAACAGATTTCATGGATGCATTTTACATTACCCAGATGGGTGAAGAGGTTTATTACCGGCGCAAATCGGTCGGAGAACTGATTGAAACGTTCAGCACTGCGAGGGGAAAAAGGAATATATCTTCCATGAGGCGGAGATTGCAAAACTGGAATTGAACGGGGGGGGGTAGCGGAGAGATTCCCTTTCGGGGCACAGTGCATGTGCGGCATGCAATTTTGCAGCTGTTTTTCGGTGAAGCTGTAAAAGAAGACGGAAAAATTTCCGTTCTGGTCCAGCCGGACTTCGATTTTGCCATGGAACTTCTGCAGGTATTCGGGGAACAGAACCCGAATTTGACGATTCAACATCTGTTCTGCATGAACAACAACGAGAAGATGGTTTCGATGCGGAAAAATTACAACCTGAGTTGTCTGCAGAAAATTCTCCCGATCTGTGCCTGCGGCTGCGATTACCGTGCGCGGTACTACTACGACAATGTGACGGCACGGCTGAATGAGTTCCGCCTTTTCCCGTACCTCATCCTGACGGAGCACTGTGCGCTTGCTTTCAGCGCCGATTACCAGAATGCACTTTTGTTCCGGGAGGAGACGACGCTGCGGATGATGCGCGAGATGTTTGAAGGCTATTTCAAACAGTCGGAGCCGTTGTTTGAACGTCTTGACACGGTACAGTCCCAGCTTGGCTATACGGAAACACTGATTCGTCACTTTATCGCATCAGATTCCCCGCGGTATTTCTTCCAGAGAATGCCGTGTCTTTCCGGCCTTCTGACAGCAGAAATGCTGGAGCGCCATCTCGTAAAAGAAATGCCGGGGCGTGAGCAGATGATACGGGCGGTTGCACAGTACGCAAAGGTGATGCAGACACAGGTGCTGGATAAAAAAACGACGATGTTTTTTTCAGAGGATGGCATCAAAAGTTTCCTGGAAACGGGGCGCGTGGATGAGTATCCAAAAGAATGCTATTCTCCGCTGGACTTTGACGAGCGTATCGCCCTGATCCGCCGCTTTCTGGCGCTGCGGGATCGCGCAAATCTTCGTATGATCCGGGAAACGAAAGAGAGAGCAGAGCATGCGCTGAATATTTCGGTCAATGCAAACGAGGGCTATCTTCTGTTCCAGACGCGGACAGAGCGGCTGATTTACCTCGGTATCCGGGAGCCAAGCGTTCTTATGGCATTCTACGATTACCTGGAATCCATGAGGCCGGAAGAACTCTGCACGGAAGAGGAGATGCTGGAACGTGTCGAAGCCATTCTGCATGAATTTGTGGCTTGTCATTCCAGAGAAGGTTCGATATAATAGAAAAAAGGATATTTCCAAACCGGTCATCTCGGGTGAGTTCCGGTGCGTGTCTGCTGAAAAGAAGGCTGGACACGCACCGGGCGGGAACCTGCGGATGACCGGTTTTGACTGTACGAAAAAGAAATGGGGGTTTTTACGAATGAGTACAGAAAGTAAAACAAGAATGACGGAGGGCAGTATTTCAAAAAAGATGATTCTGTTTGCGATCCGCTGTTCCTTGGCAATCTGTTCCAGCAGTTGTACAATACGGCCGACTCGCTGATTGTAGGAAATTTTCTGGGAAGCAACGCGCTGGCAGCGGTCAGCTCTTCGGGCAATCTGATCTTTCTGATGGTTGGTTTTATTAACGGTATCGCAATGGGCGCAGGCGTCGTCATTGCAAGGTATTACGGAGCGAAAAACCGGGAAGATCTGCAGAAAGCGATCCATACGACCGTGGCGTTCGGCCTGGCGGCCGGTGCAGCGCTGACGGTGCTTGGCATGTATCTGGCGCCGAAAATCCTCGTGCTGATGGGAACGCCGTCCGATGTCCTGCCGCAGTCGGTCGAATATTTTCGTACGTATTTTGCAGGCTCTCTCGGTTTTATCATGTATAACATTTTCGTCGGCATTCTGCAGTCCGTCGGCGACAGCCGCCACCCGCTGATCTATCTGATCGTGTCATCGTGCATCAATGTTGCGCTCGATCTGCTTTTTATCGGCGGCCTTGGCCTTGGGTCGGTGCGGCAGCGCTTGCAACGGTCATTTCCCAGTTTACAAGTGCGATTCTCTGTATGATCCATCTGCTGCGGACGAAGGAAGAGTATCGTCTTTCCATCCGCAAAATCCGCTTCGACGGCAGAGTGCTCGGTGAAATCATCCGCAATGGTGTGCCGTCCGGTTTCCAGAACTCGGTTATTTCGATCGCAAACGTTTTCGTGCAGACGAACATCAATGCATTCGGGAAAATGGCGATGGCAGGCTGCGGTTCATATGCAAAAATCGAGGGTTTTGCATTCCTTCCGGTTACATGCTTTACGATGGCATTAACGACGTTTGTCAGCCAGAATCTCGGTGCAAAACAGTATGACCGGGCGAAAAAAGGAGCGCGGTTTGGCATTCTCTGTTCCATTACCATCGCCGAGCTGATCGGGTTTGTGATCTATGCGGCCGCACCGACTTTGATTGCGGCGTTTAACAGCGATCCGGCCGTTGTCCATTACGGCGTGATGCAGGCGAGAACGATTGCACTGTTTTATTTTCTGCTGGCGTTTTCTCATTGCATCGCGGCTGTGCTCCGCGGTTCCGGGCACGCCGCGGTTCCCATGGTTGTCATGCTCTGCGTCTGGTGCCTGTTCCGCGTCAGCTACATTACCGTGACGGTCCGGCTGATCCCGGATATCCGCGTGATTTTCTGGGCTTACCCGCTGACCTGGAGTATCAGTTCTGTCATTTTCCTGTATCTGTTTTTGAAAGGAAATGGGTATACGGTTTTGAAAAAGGAGGAAAACAAAGATGAACGCAGAATCGACGAGAGAAGCGCTTGATGTGGCATCGCTGGCGGGAGACATCCTGCTGGCGAGCGGCGCGGAAATCTTCCGTGTGGAGGAGACGATCGACCGCATTGCGCGGGCGTATGGCGTTGACTCCAGCGATGCGTTTGTGTTGAGCAGTGGTATTTTCCTGACAGCTGAGAGCGGAAAAAAGCAGGAATTTGCCCGCGTGCGTCACATTCCGCTGTCGGCGGCGCGGCTCGACAAGGTAACGGCAGTCAACCAGCTCTCCCGTGAAATCGAGGAGGGTCTGCACATGCCGAAGGAGGCGAAGGCCTGGCTGCTCGATATTCAGCGGATGCCGGACAAACCAAGATGGCACCAGGTGCTTGCATCCGGTGTCGGAAGCGCCTGCTTCTGTTTTCTGTTCGGCGGCGATGTGGTGGACAGCATGGTAGCGTTTCTGTCGGGCTTTGTTCTGTATTTCTATCTGCTGTACCTGCTGCGTGGCAGAATGTCAAAGATTGCGACGAATATTTCCGGCGGCGCGCTTGTCACGCTGATTGCCGTTTTTCTGTATCAGGCGGGGATCGGCCATCATCTGGACAAGGTTATCATCGGTTCGATTATTCCGCTGGTGCCCGGTGTCAATTTCACGAACGCCATCCGTGATATTGCGGATCAGGACTACATCGCTGGTTCCGTGCGGATGCTCGATGCGCTGCTTGTGACATTCTGTATTGCGCTTGGCGTCGGACTGATTATCACAGGATATCATCAACTGGCGGGAGGGCTGCAGCTATGAGTGATACCATTCGTTTAATTGCGGAATTTTTTGCAGCCTGCGTCGGAACGATTGCGTTTGCGCTGCTGTTCCAGGTGCCGCGGAAATACTACCTGTACTGCGGACTGGCAGGTGCCTGCGGCTGGATCTGCTATAAACTGATCCTCCCGCATACGACAGAGCCGGTGTCCATCTTTTTTGCAACGGTGCTCGTCATCCTTCTGTCGCGCAGCTTTGCGGTGTACAAGCGCTGCCCGGTAACGGTATTTCTGATTGCGGGTATTTTCCCGCTGGTGCCGGGAAGCGGCATCTACTGGACTGCTTTTTACGTGGTAACCAATGATCTGGAGCGCGCCGGTGCAAGAGGATTTCTGACACTGAAGGATGCAGTTGCGATTGTGCTTGGCATTCTCTTTGTTTTTGAGTTTCCGCAGAGCTGGTTCCGTAAGGTGTTGACAGACAAAAACAAATAACCTATTATTGTAGTAGAGATTATAAACAAGGAGGAAGGAAAACAAATGGCATTAAATCAGTTTTCCAGAACACAGCTTCTGCTCGGACAGGAGAGCATGGATCTTCTGGCGAATGCAACCGTTGCCGTTTTCGGTATCGGCGGCGTGGGCGGCTATACCGTGGAGGCACTGGCAAGAAGCGGTGTCGGCCATTTTGTGCTGGTAGACGATGATAAGGTCTGCCTCACCAACATCAACCGTCAGATTATTGCGACGAGAAGCAGTGTCGGAAAATATAAAGTAGACGTAATGAAAGAACGCATTCTGGATATCAATCCGAAAGCGGAGGTAGAGGTATACAAATGCTTTTATCTGCCGGAAAATGCGGACGATTTTGATTTTTCGAAGTATTCATACGTGGTGGATGCTGTTGATACCGTGACAGCGAAGATTGAGATTATCATGCGCGCCAAAGCGTGCAATGTGCCGGTCATCAGCTGCATGGGAGCTGGAAACAAGCTGGACCCGACGAAGTTCCGCGTGGCGGATATCTATAAAACGAACATGTGTCCGCTGGCAAAGGTCATGCGGCGTGAGATGAAAAAACGCGGCGTGAAGAAACTGAAAGTGGTCTATTCAGAGGAAAAATCCCTCCGTCCGCTTGAGGATATGAGCATCAGCTGCCGGACAAATTGTATTTGTCCTCCGGGAGCTGCAAGAAAATGCACGGAGCGGCGTGATATCCCGGGCAGCGTAGCGTTTGTGCCGTCCGTAGCAGGACTGATTCTGGCGGGAGAGGTCATCAAAGATCTTTCCGGTGTCAGAGAGAGACGGCAGCTGCAGTAAAAAATAAGAATAAAAGGGACGAGCCCCGGAAAAGCAGTTGTGCTTTCCGGGGCTCGCCTTGTGTTTATGGAGATTTGAAATTTGAAAAATTACATTACGGCAACAACATCATATTCGGTGCAGCCTTCGGTGAGCGGAATCAGATTTCCTTCTACTGCGGTTCCGTTTACCGTGAGGGAAGAAATACCTTTCTCCCTGTGCTCCGGATTCTGGAAGGTGATGTTATACCATGCACCGCGGAAGTATCTGCGGATCTTGAACTCTTCCATATCGGACGGAATACACGGATTTAAGGAAAGTCCGTCGTAATCCGGCTGAATGCCGAGTATGTATTGGGAAACATTGACAAAAGTCCATGCGGCAGTACCGGTCAGCCAGGAGTTCTTTGCCTCACCGAAGTGAGCAGCGTCTTTTCCGGCGATCATCTGGGAGTATACGTACGGCTCAGTACGATGGATTTCACTGATGTCCTCGATATAAGCCGGGCAGATCTTACGGTACAGGTCAAAGGCGCGGTTGCCGTGACCTACCACCGTTTCGGCGATGGAAATCCATGGGTTGTTGTGACAGAAGATACCGGCATTTTCTTTGTATCCCGGCGGATAGGAGGAAACTTCACCAAGATTCAGGTAATATTTGGTGTAAGCCGGCTGCAGAAGAACGACACCGTACTTGGTTTCCAGAATATTTTTTACGGAAGTCAGAGCCTTTTCGGCCAGACCCTCTTTTACGCCGATTTCGGCAAGAACGCAGAAGCCCTGTGGCTCGATGAAAATCTTGCCTTCCTCACACTCTTTTGATCCGACTTTTTCGCCGGCAGCGTCATACGCACGCAGGAACCATTCGCCGTCCCAGCCTGCATCAAGGACTGCCTGGTAAACTTTTTCGACTTCTTTTTCTGCGTAAACAGCTTCTTCCTCATTGCCTCTGCGGCGGCAGATGGCTGCGTACTCTTTGCCGTATTTTACGAACATAGCGGCGATGAAAATGGACTCAGCAACCGGTCCCTCGGAAGGTCCTGTCGTCTGGAACGGTTCGCCCGGCTCTGCAGAGAAGCAGTTCAGGTTCAGACAGTCATTCCAGTCAGCACGGCCGATCAGCGGCAGTTTGTGCGGTCCGAGATGGGTTACGGTAAAGTCGAAGGAACGTTTCAGGTGCTCCATCAGAGGCTGTGCCTTGGTGGAATCGTTGTCGAAATCAACCTGCTCGTCGAGAATAGAGAAATCTCCGGTCTCTTTGAGGTAGGCGGCACATCCGGCGATCAGCCAGAGCGGGTCATCGTTGAAGCCGCTTCCGATATCCATGTTTCCTTTTTTCGTCAGTGGCTGGTACTGATGGTATGCGCTTCCGTCTTCAAACTGGGTAGCGGCAATATCGAGCAGACGCTCTCTTGCGCGGTCCGGGATCAGATGAACGAAGCCGAGCAGATCCTGGCAGGAGTCACGGAAGCCCATGCCGCGGCCGGTGCCGGACTCAAAGTAGGATGCGGAACGGGACATGTTGAAGGTAACCATACACTGATACTGGTTCCAGATGTTGACCATGCGTCCCAGTTTTTCATCTGCACAGGAGAGCGCATATTTTGCCAGCAGGCCTTCCCAGTAGGAAGCAAGCTCTGCAAGTGCTGCGTCAACCTGCTCGTCGGTCTGATAGTGGGAGAGCATCTCTTTTGCCGACTTTTTGTTGATCACGCCAGGAGCTTCCCATTTGTCATCCGCTGCATTCTCACAGTAGCCGAGAACGAAGATAAAGGAGCGGGACTCGCCTGGTTTTAAGGTAACGTCGATGTGGTGGGAACCGATCACACCCCATCCGCTGGCAACGGTGTTGCCTGCAGTGCCGCGCAGAACGGTCTCCGGGCGGTCATTTCCGCGGTAAGCGCCAAGGAAAGCGTCGCGGTCGGTATCGTATCCGTCGATCGGGCAGTTGACTGCATAAACAGCGTAATGTCTGCGGCGCTCGCGGTACTCAGTTTTGTGGTAAATCTCAGAACCCTGGATCTCAACTTCGCCGATGCTGAAGTTTCTCTGGAAGTTGGTCATATCGTCCACGGCGTTCCAGAAGCAGAACTCTACAAAAGAAGTCAGAGCCAGTGTTTTTTCTTCGGTGCCGTTGTTGGTCAGCATGAGACGGTTTACTTCGCAGGAATCTGCCAGCGGAACAAAAGCGGTCAGTTCAGCGGCAACTAAGTTTTTGGAAGAAACAAAGCGGCTGTAGCCAAGGCCATGATGGCACTCGTAGGAATCGAGCGGCGTCTGGGTCGGCTGCCAGCCCGGGTTCCAGACGGTATCGCCGTCCTTGATGTAGTAGTAGCGTCCGTTCTGATCGAGCGGCGTATCGTTATAACGGTAACGGGTCAGACGCAGAAGTTTTGCGTCCTTGTAGAAGCTGTATCCGCCACAGGTATTGGAAATCAGAGAAAAGAAGTTCTCAGATCCCAGATAGTTGATCCACGGAAGCGGAGTCTTCGGGCTTGTGATGACATACTCTTTTTTCGCATCATCAAAATGTCCAAATTGCATGTGTGATACCTCCTTCGTCGTACAATGTAATTTCATTATACAGCCGAAAAAAGAAAAAACTAGCAAGAATTTGCTAAAATATAAAAAAACGCCGAAACCGTTTGCGTGACAGTTTCGCGTTTGTGGATATTCACGAATTGTTCCGCGATTCTGCAAATATTCGGAATCCGCTGGCGCTACGTCCTCATGTTTGGCGGGTTCCAAATTCGAACGCTTTATCGTGCAAGCACGAACAGCTTTCGAACTTTGAACCTGGAATATCAGATCTTCTCGTGATTCTTAAATTTCTTAATAACTTTCTGAATACGATCCGCCGGATCCAGCAGTCCGCTGATGGAGGCATCGTGATTCAGCTTGTCGATGATGAGAGCGATATATTTGCTCAGGTCGCAGCTGATGTAGTACTCGCGGGAGAGAAGCTCCGGTGTCTGGTATACGACGTTGGTGGTCAGAACTTTTGTGAAGAGTCCTTCCTCATAAGCCTTGTCGAATTTCTCCAGTCCGCTGGTGAACAGTCCGAAGGTCGAGCACATGTAGATGTTGCGTGCCTCACGATCCTTTAAGAGTTTGGCAACTTCCAGCATACTCTCGCCGGAGGAGATCATATCGTCGATGATGATCATATCCTTACCTTTGACATCAGCACCGAGAAACTCATGGGCAACGATCGGGTTGCGTCCGTCAATGATGGTAGAGTAGTCGCGGCGTTTGTAGAACATACCCATGTCAACACCGAGGTTGTTTGCCATGTAGATAGCACGGCCCATACCGCCCTCATCCGGCTGATGACCATCAGATGATCCTTGTCGAGCTTCATATCCGGTGCATTGCGCAGGATGTTTTTGATGAACTGGTAAGCCGGCTGGATGGTTTCAAATCCATGCAGCGGAATCGCGTTCTGGACACGCGGGTCGTGAGCGTCGAAGGTGATGATGTTTTCTACGCCCATAGCAGTCAGCTCCTGCAGACCAAGTGCGCAGTCGAGAGACTCTCTTCCAGATCTCTTGTGCTGGCGGCTCTCATACAGGAATGGCATAATGACATTGATTCTGCGGGCTTTTCCACCGATGGCTGCGATGACACGCTTCAGATCCTGGAAGTGGTCGTCCGGAGACATGTGGTTGGTGTAGCCGCACAGAGAATAGGTCAGGCTGTAGTTGCAGACATCGAGCAGAATGTAGATATCGTCACCGCGGACAGATTCGTTGATGATACCCTTTGCCTCGCCTGAACCGAAACGCGGAACCTGAGACTGGATAATGTAGCTGTCACGCTCATATCCTTCATAGGCAGCGACATATTTTTCCGCAAATTCATTGCCGCGTCCCTTTCTCCAGCTGACCAGATAATCGTCGACCTTTTTTCCAAGTGCGGCGCTGCTGTTCAGCGGGATCAGTCCCAGTCTTCCGATTGGCAGTGTGTCAAAATGTCCTTCAGTTCCCTTACTCATGCTTTGGTTCCTCCCAAAAGTTTTTTCTGGATCCGAATATCGTTTCCAAAAAGTTTAATGATGGTGTAGTTACTTGAAATTCGTGAAAAGGTACGTTCCGAGTACGTCTCCATGAAGCGGTCAAGGGGCAGGTTCGTGGAGATGATCGTCGATTTCTTCCGCAGGATGCGTTCGTTGATGCAGAGAAAGAGCTGGGAAGAGACGAAGCTGTTGGTCAGTTCCGTACCTAAATCATCGATGATCAGAAGATCGCAGTCAAAGATATTGGCGTGAGCGTCTTTTGCTTCTTCTGAACTGGAAAAGGTGTAGCGTGCAAACAGGTCAAACAGATCAAATGCAGTAAAATAAATCACACAGAACGACTGCTCGATCAGCTCGCGGGCAATACAGTGCGAAAGAAACGTTTTCCGACACCGGTGTCGCCGTAAAAGAAGAGATTTTCAAACGACGAGCCGAAATTGCGGACGAACGCCTGGCTTTTTTCGAGCGCGGCAGCAGCGGCCTCGCGGGAAGTGAGCGGTGTTCCGGTACTGGTCAGGCTGTCCGAGTAGTAATCCAGGGAGAATTGGCTGAAATTTTCGGCTTTCAGAAGCTCCTCCACGTTGGACTGCCGGTACAGAAGATCGACGGCAGCTTTTTGAAGCAGGCGCATTTCTGCGTGCCGTTGATGTAGCCGGTGTCGCGGCAGAGCGGGCAGTCATACGTCAGCTCGAGATAGTCTGCCGGGTAGCCGTGCATGGAAAGGAGCGCCGCGCGTTCCTGGGAACGGTCACGGATGGCAGCATTCAGGTCGAGATCCATGGAAGCGTCTCCGTTCAGCATCGCTTTTGCTTTCCGAACCGAGAGGGATGCAATCTCGGCGTCGATTTCCGCAAGGCGCGGAATCTTTTCATAAGCAATGCGGATGTGCTCCTGCTGTTCTCTCTGGTGGCGGAGCTGCCGTTCGTTGTACATGCGCATAATCGCATCGTATTGCGGGTTTGTCAGTGCCATAGTTGTTTCGTCCTCCGGGCGTTATTTCAGAAGCTGTTCTTCTAACTTCTGGTAGTCGTATTCTCTCTGATGGAAATTGTTGAAGCGGTTACTTGAAGCAGCAGGAGCGGTTTTTCGTGCCGCATTCTGATCAGAAGCGGTTTTCTTCCTTTTCTGGTGCTCCGCATCGCGCTGTTCGACGTCTGCCATGGAGCGGACGCCTGTTCCTTCCATTTGGAGAGAATGCCTTCCGCGTACTGGAAGCTCGGCTGGCCGATCTTGGAAACGGTGCGCTGACAGGCTTCGGTGATAAGATCAATCGTAAAACCGTAGGTATTCAGCCAGCGGTCCATCATCTCGGCTTCTTTTTCCACCGGTGCGCGGTTGCGGATGCCGAATGCTTTCAAAATTGTGTAGTAATGTTTGTTGAATGTCGTGGTCTCCTGTTTGGCAGAGGCAACATCGCGGATTCCGCTTTCCTGCCAGGCGAGTCCTACCTTTTTCAGGTAGTGGATGCTGGTGCTTCCCTTCGAAACACAGTATTCCACCAGGTATTCCAGAAGATCCGCGGAAAAGTGGAGATCATCATAGAAAAACATGATGCATTCGATTTCCGTTGGCGACAGAAGATGACCGAAATACGTCTGCGCAACGTAAAGAACGTGCTGCAGTTCTTCGCGGCTGCCGGGAGCGTGTTTTTTTCTGCTGACTGTCCGGAAATACCGGAACTGGAAAGATCATCTGCCGGAGAAGAGGCAGATGGGGCAGAAACGGCCGGCTGTGGTGATGGAGCCGGGGTCTGTTCCGTCTGCGGGATTTCAACGGATACAGCAGAAACAGCCGGTGCAGCCGCAATCGGGCCGGAAATCGAGGATTCCGGTGTTGGAAGGATTCCGCTTTCTTCCTTCCGGACAAGCGGCAGAAAGGCGATTCCGGTCGGAACGCTTTCCCCGGTGGTGTAGGAGAGCGAGAGGAGTCCCTGCTTCTCCCAGTATTTCAGCGCCCGGACGATATCGTTTTCCGTGCAGGAAAAAAATCTGCCATCGATGACAGAGTGGAATCCTGCTGATGGTCTTTGACCAGCTTCAGCAGATAAAGGTACACTTTTACAAATTCTCCGTTGGCTGCGGGCATATATTGTTCCAGAAAAAGATCCGGCACAGCAGTCACACTGGCCAGGCAGTCATTGTTTAATGTCAGCATACTCAAAATTACACCATCCTGTTCTTATCGTGCGGCAGATTTTTACTTTTAGCGATCTGTTTTTTATTATACGTCTTGCCTTCTCATACACAACCAAGTATAACACAGTATTTTCGACAAGTGAATAGGTGTTTTGCGGAAAAAACATTCCGGGAAAAAGGCACGGTGGATGAAAAAGGACTGTGGACAATGTGGATAATGTGGAGAAATCCGTTTTGTGAAATATTATCATCTACCAAAAATGTTGAAAAATGGAGGAAAACAGGGAAGTATAGGACTTTCTGGTGATATCGTTATGTAAACAAAGTTATACACAGGAAATCCACATTGTGTGGATCGTAAAAATGTGTATAAAATTGTGGACAATGTGGATAACTCTGAAAACAGGCGAAAATACAGGAAAATAGCTGTGAATAAAAATGTGCGTAACTATTTGGCGAAAAGACAGATTGTGTGGATTCGGAGCAAAAAAAGACCCTGTGGAAAAAAGGAAAACTCCATTTTCCACAGGGAGCAGGTAAAGCGAAAGAATGATTTTATTTTTCGGAAGCAAGAAGCTCCTCACCGATTTTTACAACGTCTCCGGCACCCATGGTGATCAGCATGTCGCCCTCGGCAAGATTTTCGTTCAGATAGTTTTCGATTTCCGCAAAGGATGGGAAATATTCGCAGGCAGTGCCGAGTTTTACAATGCGTTCCTGGATATCTTTGGAGGAGATGCCGAGCGTATCGGTTTCTCTGGCTGCGTAAATATCGGCGAGAACCACATGGTCTGCCAGGGAAAGAGCGGCAGCGAAATCATCGAGCAGCGCTTTCGTTCTGGTGTAGGTATGCGGCTGGAAGACGCACCACAGTGTTCTGTGCGCACAGTTTTCAGCGGCTTCCATCGTTGCACGGATTTCGGTTGGATGATGCGCATAATCGTCGATCACCTTTGCTCCGTGGTATGTACCTTATACTGGAAACGGCGGTCGGTTCCGCGGAAGGTGGCAAAGCCTTCGTGGATGGCGTTTTCCGGCAGCTGCAGTTCATCGGCCAGTGCAATGGCAGCCAGGGCGTTGGAAACGTTGTGAAGTCCCGGAACCATCAGCGTGTAGCGACCGCGCAGCTCGCCACGGCAGATGCAGTCGAAGGACGGGTGATCGAACTCATCGTAGGTGATGTTGGCAGCGGTATAATCAGCGACAGCCTGATTCTCCAGCGCGTAGGTGACAACCTTACAGCCAAGACCTTCGGTCACGTAATCGTATTTCGGCGTATCGGCATTGATAATCAGCATGCCGTCGGTCGGGAGCAGACGGGCAAACGCACGGAAAGAGTGGCGGATGTCGTCGATATCCTTGAAGAAATCGAGATGGTCTGCATCCATGTTGAGGATAATGCCGATTTTCGGAAAGAAGCTTAAGAAACTGTTGGTATACTCGCATGCCTCGGTCAGGAAGGTTTCGGAATGGCCGACACGGATATTTCCGCCGATGGACGGAAGAATACCGCCGACAGAAATAGTCGGATCGCAGTCAGCGGCCATCAGAATGTGGGAGAGCATAGAAGTTGTTGTCGTCTTTCCGTGTGTACCGGAAACGGCGATCGGTGTATCGTAGTTGCGCATGATCTGTCCGAGCAGCTCGGCACGGGTCAGCATCGGAACACCGGCAGCTTTTGCAGCGGCAAATTCCGGATTGTCCGGATGGATGGCTGCGGTATAAACAACAAGGTCGGTTCCCGGAAGAATGTTTTCTGCCTTCTGACCGTAGAAAACCTGTGCGCCAAGAGAAGTCAGGTGGCGGGTCAGGTCACTTTCTTTTGCATCGGAACCGGAAATTGTAAAGCTTTCTTTTAAAAGAATCTCGCAAGGCCGCTCATGCTGATGCCGCCGATGCCAATAAAATGTATATGGATTGGTTTGCTGAAATCTACTTCGTACATGGTATCTCCTTCAATGTGTCTTTTCACTGAAAATGGGGAAATTTTCTCAATACATATTTTTCAATTAATATAGGAAAGAACAGAACGAAATGCAGCGCCGGTTCCCCGGAATCCGGCTGGAACTGTTCTGGCTAATAGTATACACGTATTTGCCGGAAAAGTAAAAGAAAAAAAGCGGATGAATTCGAAAATGAAATAAAAAACAATGGATAAGTATTATAAACCAGAACATATGCAAAAAGAAATATTGCAAACTAAAATGAACGAAATGTAACAAAAACTGGTAAAAATAAATGAATACGCTGTCGAAAATTGTAGAAAATCATGATACGATTTTTGACACAAATAAAATGCATAGTCAAAATCAATAAAATATAAGATAAAATAAAAGAAAAATTATAAAAAATGTTCACAATGAGACGGAAGTGTGATATAATTTTAATTGTAGTTATCAAAGAAGTGCGTGGATATGAAAAACCAGAACCGACAGCATGGTTGCTGTTTCGTACACAGGGAGACAGGTGCTGTTTCGCTGCGTGAGAAAGTGATTCAGGTGTAAGTAGCCCCTTCCTGCAAGGCAAAGCCTGAAGGGGGGCAGCGAAGGTTACCGTTCGCGGAAAAGCGGTGAACGGTAAGCGTAGAACCGTACATTCTTACAGTTACTGCAAATCTTTAGATACGACAAGAGGTGATTGCATGATTAAGAAAGAGATGATAGCAATGCTGCTGGCAGGCGGTCAGGGAAGCCGTCTCGGTGTGCTCACGGAGAAAGTGGCAAAACCGGCAGTAGCATTTGGCGGAAAGTATCGAATCATCGACTTCCCGCTCAGTAATTGTATCAATTCAGGAATTGATACGGTAGGCGTACTGACCCAGTATCAGCCGCTGCGGCTGAATACCCATATCGGAATCGGTATTCCGTGGGATCTCGATAAAAACGAAGGCGGCGTAACCGTTCTGCCGCCATATGAAAAAAGTACAAACAGCGAATGGTATACAGGAACTGCAAATGCAATTTACCAGAACATGGCTTATATGGAAACATACAATCCAGAATATGTTCTGATTCTTTCCGGCGACCACATTTACAAAATGGATTACGAGGTGATGCTTGACTATCACAAAGCAAACCACGCAGATGTGACCATCGCATGTATGCCGGTACCGATCGAAGAAGCAAGCCGTTTCGGTGTCATGATCACAGACGGAAACGGAAGAATTACCGAATTTGAAGAAAAACCGGAGCACCCGAGAAGCAACCTCGCTTCTATGGGCATCTATATTTTCAGCTGGAAAGCATTAAAGGAATCTCTGACAGCCCTGAAGGATCAGCCGAGCTGTGACTTCGGAAAACACATTCTGCCGTACTGCCGCGACAACGGAAAACGTCTGTTTGCGTATGAGTTCAACGGCTACTGGAAAGATGTCGGAACGCTTGGCTCATACTGGGAAGCAAATATGGAGCTGATCGATATTATTCCGGAATTCAATTTATATGAGGAGTTCTGGAAGATCTATACCAAAGGTGATATCATCCGTCCGCAGTATGTTTCAGGGGACGCTGTCGTCGACCGCTGTATTATCGGCGAGGGCGCTGAAATCTACGGAGAGGTACATAATTCCGTCATCGGTGCGGATGTGCGCATTGAAAAGGGTGTTGTTGTAAGAGATTCTATTATTATGCGCCACAGCACAATCGGCGAGGGAACCCAGGTCAATAAGGCCATTATTGCAGAAAACGTACATGTCGGCAAACATGTTGTGATGGGCGTTGGCGAGGAAGCGCCGAACGTCTTAAAACCGAATATTTACGGATTCGGACTTGTGACCGTTGGAGAAAAGGCAGTCATTCCGGATGGCGTAACCATTGGAAAGAATGTCTGCATTTCCGGCGAAACTTCCCTTGAGGATTACCCGGATGGCACACTTCCGTCCGGCGGAGCAATTGTAGAAAAGGACGGTGAGTAATATGAGAGCATTGGGAATTATTCTTGCAGGCGGTAACAACAACAAAATGAGAGAGCTGTCCAATAAAAGAGCCGTTGCAGCTATGCCGGTCGCAGGCAGCTTCCGCAGCATCGATTTTGCGCTGTCAAGCATGGCAAACTCTCATATTCAGAAGGTGGCTGTCCTGACACAGTACAACGCCAGATCCTTAAATGAACATTTGAGCTCTTCCAAATGGTGGGATTTCGGAAGAAAACATGGCGGTCTGTTTGTATTTTCTCCAACCGTTACAGCAGATAACAGCTGGTGGTACCGTGGAACGGCAGACGCGATCAGTCAGAACCTGACATGGCTGAAAAACAGCCATGAACCGTACGTAGTCATCGCATCGGGAGATGGCGTATACAAACTGGATTTCAATAAGGTACTGGAATACCATATTGCAAAACGTGCGGATGTTACCGTGGTATGCACGGATTCCAAGGAAGCAGATACCAGCCGCTTCGGCGTCCTGAAGATGAATGAGGACTGCCGCATCGAGGAGTTCGAGGAAAAACCGATGGTTTCGAGCTCCAACGTGATCTCTACCGGTATCTATGTCATCCGCCGTCGCCAGCTGATCGAAATGATTGAGCGCAGCGCACAGGAAGACCGCTACGACTTTGTAAAGGATATTTTAATCCGTTACAAAAACCTGAAACGGATTTACGGATACAAGATCAATACCTACTGGAGCAACATTGCTACCGTAGATTCCTATTACAGAACCAACATGGATTTCCTCAAACCGGAGGTAAGAGATTACTTCTTCGGACAGTATCCGGGCATCTACTCCAAGATCGACGATCTTCCGCCGGCAAAATACAATCCTGGCTGCACAGTGAAAAATTCTCTTGTATCCAGCGGCTGTATCATCAACGGACAGGTTGAGAACTCTGTTTTGTTCAAGAAGGTATATGTTGGAAACAACTGTGTGATTAAAAATTCTATCATCTTAAATGATGTATATCTCGGAGACAACACTCACATTGAAAACTGTATTGTGGAGAGCAGGGACACCATCCGTGCAAACTCCTATCACTGTGGGGAGGACGGCATCAAAATTGTTGTCGAAAAAAACGAAAGATACGCCATCTGATTATGGGGTGAAAGGGGCATAAAAGTTTATGAACATTACAGACGTGAGAGTACGCAAGGTAACAAAAGAAGGAAAAATGAAGGCGGTTGTGTCTATCACAATCGATGACGAATTTGTCGTACATGATATCAAGGTAATCGAAGGAGAAAAAGGACTGTTCATCGCAATGCCGAGCCGTAAGGTACGGACGGGGAGTACCGCGATATCGCACATCCGATCAACTCCGGAACCAGAGAAAAAATTCAGACCATTATCCTGAAACAGTACGAACAGGCGATGGCAGAAGCGGAAGCAGAGGAAGCTGCTGCAGAGGCCTGAGCAAAAAGGAAGAAAGAATGCCCCCGGCGAAAACGGAAGTGGTTACGTTTTCTGCCCGGGGGCGTTTTTGTCAGTAAAAACAAAGATGACGATATACAAAAGTATATCGCCATCTTTTTATGAGGGGGGAGATAGTGAGTGGTTTATCAACTATCCGAGCTTTATTATAAAAGGAATATGTGAGCAAAGTGTGTCCAAATTCTAAAAGAAATGGAAAAAATATAAAGAAAAGAAGAAAAATTGTGGGAAGAGGTATGGACAGAAGAGAGAAGAGAGCGTAAAGTGAGAGAAAAATGTATCTTCGGAGTCTTTTTTGTGCCTGTATTTGCGTGAGCTGAAAAATTCCGGGAGTACATCATAAAAAGAGGAGGAAACAGGATGAAACAGAAAAGAATCAGTGATTACGGATATCGGATCGGACATCATGAAAATGGACCGCGAAACAAAATTACGGATGTGCCCGGTGTGCGGGTAGGCCATGCGACGGTGGAAAGTGGAAATCAGCATACCGGAGTGACGGTGATTGTGCCGGGAGAAGGCAATCCGTTTCTGAAAAAGTACCTGGCGTCTGCTACGTGCATAACGGTTTCGGGAAAACGTGCGGTCTTGTGCAGGTACAGGAGCTCGGAACTCTTGAAACGCCCATTGCCCTGACCAATACACTGAATGTCGGAAAAGTGGCGGATGCCATGATTTCATGGATGATACAGCAGACCAAAAAAGAAGGGGAAGATGTTTTTTCCATCAATCCGGTTGTCGGAGAATGTAATGATTCGAGAATCAATGAGATTTGTAACCGGGTAGTGGGGGAAAAGAGCTGTATCATGCACTGGAGCAGGCGGATACAGACTTTGCGGAAGGTGATATCGGTGCTGGAACAGGAACTATCTGCTATGGGCTGAAAGGGGGAATCGGATCAGCATCCCGCACGCTGGTGCTTGACGGAAAAACATATACCATTGGTGTTCTGGTACAGTCAAATTTCGGAGCAACCAGAGATTTGAAAATCAGTGGAAAACCGGCAGGAGAGAAGATTCTGGAGCGGATCCGGAAGGAAGAATGCGGAAGCAGCGCCGAAGACCGGGGATCAATTATGACGGTTCTGGCAACAGACCTTCCGGTATCGGAGCGGCAGCTGTACCGGATTATCCGCCGCTGTGGAGTTGGAATCGCCAGAACAGGAGCCTACACCGGCCACGGAAGCGGTGAAATCATGATTGGATTTACAACAGCAAACCGCGTAGACACAAAGAGTACATGTGAGGTGGAAGCGTGCGCCCGGATAAAAGAAGAAAAAATCAACGAGGCATTTGAAGCAGCGGCAGAGGCTGTGGAGGAAGCGATCCTGAACTCTATGGTAACCGCAAAGGAAAAAAGAGGCCTGGACGGAGCCAGATACCGCAGCCTTGCAGAATTTCTGGAAATACCGGGATTTCTGAAATAAATTATTTTTCCAGAACCATACGCCCCAGCTCGGAAATTTCACATCCGCCTTTTGTCCGGTGCACGATGAGATAACCGGCGGAAGAAAGCTCTCCGAGTACGGTGCGCAGAGCCGCTTCGGATACAAAGGTTTCTCCGTCGGCCAGTCCGTTTTTGATTGCCAGGCGGCCTGCTTTCGGATGCGTCGATACGAAAGAAAGAACCTGATATTGAAGGTCGGTGAGGGAAACGTCAGCCATCTGGCGGGAGCGGAGGTACGTTGGCAGATCGGAAAGCTGCAGCTTATGGCTGCTGTACCGGGTAAACAGGCTGCAGGACAGATTGTACAGCTCATGAATATTTCCGGGGTACGCATATTCCTTCAGAAAGCGCAGAAGCCCTTCCGAAAAGATCCGGTCGCAGGTCATATCGGTGTTGTGGAAAAACTGAAGCAGAAAGTAATTGAGAAGATCGGGAATATCCTCCTGCGTCTGCGGAGCGGGACTGTCTGAAGCTCTGAAGCACTTAAAAGGTGAAAAAGTTCCCGCAGGAAGGTTCCTTTTTCTACTTTTTTGTAAAGGTTATCATCCGCAATAGCAATGATCCGCACATCGAAACGGCGGGTTTCCGGTGCGGAAAAGAAGTTACCATGAACATTGGTAAGAACATTGACCAGCAGATCCTGAATGGAAAGCGGAAAACGGTCCACCTGGGAAAGAACGAGTGTGCCATGGTTGGTTTCGGCAAGAAGCCGGAGCAGGGAGGCTTCGGTCAGATCATTTCCCGGAGAATGAAGAACGGAAAACGGATAATGATGGCGGCGCGAAAAATTGTGGATCGCACGTGCGAGTGTCCTGCGCTGTGTACCGCTTTCTCCCTGGATCAGAATCGGAAAATCAAAAAGTGCAAGATGTCTGGCCTGCGCCATCAGATTCTGGACGGAATCTGCGTGGGACAGGGAAAGGGAAAAGGTACGGGAGGAAGCGAAAAAAGTGCTTTCTTCCGTTTTTCGTCTTTCGGTACCGACATTTCCGTGGATCTGCTCTCGGGAAGAAACGCAAGAAAAACAGGCTCTGTATCCGGAAAAACCATAGAGAGAACGCTTAACGTGATCTGTGTTTTCTGATCCGAAAGGAGAATGGTCCAGTCACCGTTGCGGTCGAAAGCAGTGTCCGCGTAGGCAGGCGGAAGACATTCCGAAAAAGGCTGTCCTTCAAAGTTGGAGGAGGGAAGCGAGAAGGCATGTGCAAATTTAGCGTTCATGAACTGAATGCGGCCATCCGCACCAAACAGACAGATGCCAATGGGAAGAGAGAACAGGATAACCTGCATGAGCTGTTCGGTCTGTACATAATTTGTATAGTAGGTTTCTGAGGTTTTGACGGTGTGAAGAATCTGATTGACATAATTGCGCGATACACGGTTTACGGTCTGCAGAGGAATGTTGAAATATTCGCAGAGCTGTAAAATAGTGGAAATATCGATGATACGGTTGCCGATATCCAGTACATTGGGAATGCGGGAAGGAACGAGCTGCGGCTCGCCGGCGGTGATGGCAAACTGAATGTCAGACTCGGTATCCTTGCATCCGGGATAAAACGGAACAAAGTCATATTGGGTGATGCCGCATTCCTCAAGCTGGGAAATGATAGCGAGCGTGGAATATTTATCATCGTTTACCAGATAGACACGTTCGTGCGGCGGAATCTGAATGATTTTATCCAGGAACATGTGGTTGAAAACGCGGTCGCAGGGGAGCTGCAAAATGGAGGAGTCAAGGGTAAGCGGAAAGGTTTCCATGGCGCGGACGCTTGGAAAAAGGACGCACTGGTATCCCCGGAAGAGAGAAGGGTCTGTGGCCTGCTCTCTTAAAAGGGTATTGAAGGTGAGATATTCACCGAGCACGGAGTGAAGATAAGACTGAAATTCGGAAAGCATTCGTTTCCGGGAAGAAATGATCAATACGTTGCCAAGCTTTTGTGTTCTGTTCATAAAGGGACCTCTTTTCCTGCTAAAAAGTGATAATGGGTTAAAAATTAGGATAATTATATCGTTTTTGACGAAAATAAACAACCTAAATGCAAAAAGACAAAAAGAAAGAAAAATCAGGAAGAATGCTTTGACATAGTGACGCATTACATCTATAATACCGATTAAGCAAAGGGGCTGTAAAAAAAGGTAAGGCATCTTTGCTCTTTTTTATATCATGGTTCTGTTATCTGTGAAAAGAAAGAACAAAGAAAACAGCAACACTTGCAGAAAAGGAGGAGACAACAATGAAAAAAAGACATGTAATGCGTGCTCTGGTTGCAGCAGCAACAGCACTGGCACTGACAGCATGCGGATCGACAGGCTCTTCTGACACAAGTAAGAGCACATCAACAGCATCTGCTGCATCGACCTCATCCGGTTCGGAAGCAGATACGGAGAATACCATCACGATCCCGGCAGGCGAGTCGGTATCCCAGGATTCTGATGTTACGGCAATGGTAGCTGTAGACTTTACCACCATGGATCCGATGGATACTTCCGATACACTTTCCGGTGGTGTACAGCGAATGATGATGGACGGTCTGTTTGGATTCGATGAGAATATGCAGATCATTCCGATGCTGGCAACCAGCTATGAAGCAAATGATGAAGCAACCGAGTATACGATTCATCTTCGTGAGGGCGTAAGCTTTACCGATGGAACTCCGTGGAATGCAGATGCCCTGATTGCAAACGTAAATAAATGGGCAGACAAGAGCCTTGGACTGAAACGTACTACATTCCTCTGCAATGTTCTGGATCATGCAGAGAAGATAGATGATTATACCGTTAAAATTTATTTATCACAGTCATTCGGTGCTTTCATCAGCAACCTGGCACATCCGGCTACGCTGATCATGAGCCCGAAACAGATTGAAGCAGGAGAAGATGCCTGTGCACAGGCACCGGTAGGAACCGGCCAGTACAAATTTGTTGAGTGGGTTGCCGGTGACCATATGAAAGTAGAACTGAACAAAGACTGGTGGGGATATGACGCAGACGTCTGCGGCGGAACTGCTCTGGCAGATGCAGATGCAGGATTTAAGAGCATCACATTCAAACCGGTTGCAGAAAGTGCTACCCGTGTATCTGCAATTCAGGCAGGTGACGCACAGATTATGTGGTCTGTACCGACAGAAAGTGTTGACACCTTAAAAGGTGACAGCAACGTATCCGTTGGAATGGGCGACAGCATCGCCGTATGGTACTTCTTCATGAATACACAGAAAGCACCGTTCAACGATGTTAAGGTTCGTGAGGCAATGGCTTATGCAATCAACAAAGAGGCATATATCCAGGTCGTTATGAACGGTTACGGTTCTGTGGCAACTTCTATGGTAGGAGAAGAAGTACAGCACTACAAAGGAAATGATCCGTATTCCTACGATCCGGAAAAAGCAAAAGAGCTGTTAAAAGAAGCAGGATATCCGGATGGATTTACCACAACACTGATGTACAGCAACACGACAGCAAATCAGAAAAAAGCAGAGTTCTACAAACAGCAGCTTTCTGAGGTTGGCATTGATCTGGAATTGAACGGAATGGAAAATGCCGTTCTGAATGAAAAGGTTCAGGGAGCTGACTGCGCAGGAGCAGATGCCGAGGTTGACTGCTACTTAAGCGGATGGTCTACTTCCACCGGTGATGCTGACTGGGGACTTCGCCCGATGCTGGCAACCGAGTCTGAGCCGCCGATGAGCTTCAATATCAGCTACTATGAGAATGAAAAAGTAGATCAGCTTCTCAAAGACGGTCTTGCAACTGCAGATGAAGACAAACGTGGTGAGATCTATGGAGAAGTACAGGATATCGTATGGAAGGATCTCCCGCTGCTCTGCATCGCAAGCGATAAAAACATCTGGGCAACCAGCAACAACATTACCGGAGTATATCTGTTAGGCGATGGAAGCATCGGCATGAGAAATGCCAGAATGGCAGCCGAATAACGGCAGACTGAAATAAGGATATGAAAAAGACCCCGGCGTCCTTCCATCAAAAGAGGGCGCCGGTTTCTTACAAACAGGAAAGCAGGCAGTGATCCGTGGGATTGTACCTGTAGGATAAGCATGAAAGTAGGAGATACAATATGCCAAAATATATACTGAAGCGTATTGTGGGTACGATCCCCACACTGATTATTGTTGTTACATTTGTATTTTTCTTTGTCCGCCTGATTCCGGGAGATCCGGCGAGACTCGTTGCAGGAGAGCAGGCAACACAGGATGACGTAGAGGCAGTAAGAGAAGAGCTTGGCCTCAATAAATCCATTCCGACACAGTATGTTACCTACGTGACAGGACTTTTAAAAGGAAATCTCGGAACCTCCCTTCGAACAAAGCAGCCGGTTACAAAGGAAATTGCGGGAAGATTCGGAAATACCGTCCGTCTGGCATTTGTCACATTGCTGTGGAGCTCGGTTGTTGGTGTGCTCTTTGGTGTGTGGTCCGGAACACACCGGGGAAAATGGCAGGATTATACCGGAATGACGATTGCGGTCTCAGGTATTTCGCTCCCCTCGTTCTGGATCGGCTTTCTGCTGATTATGCTGTTTGCGGTAAAACTGCGAATTCTGCCGACAACAAGCGGAACAAGCCTGAAAAGTCTGATTATGCCGTCGATCACGCTCGGCGTCGGAATTGCAGCCGTGATCGCACGATTTACAAGATCCTCCATTATTGAGGTTTTAAAAGAAGATTACGTCAGAACAGCAAGAGCAAAAGGAATCAAAGAAAAGGTTGTGATCTGGAAGCATGTTTTCCGCAACTCCATGATCTCCGTCGTGACGGTTGTGGGTCTGCAGTTCGGCTTTCTGCTGGGAGGTTCTGTTGTCACAGAAACGGTATTTGCCTATCCTGGCCTTGGCTCCCTTCTGATTGAATCGGTCAATTACAGAGATTATCCGGCAATCCAGTCCTGATTCTGATCTTTTCGCTGCAGTTTATCGTCATCAACCTGATTGTCGATATCCTCTATGCGGTTCTGAATCCGGAATTAAACTTCAGTAGGAGATGAAGTGGAATGAAAGAAAGAAAAAGTACAGACCGAGAACCAGGAGAGAATTAAAACTCCGTTTTCTGAGATGGTTCGAAAATTTAAAAAACAGAAAAATGCAGTAGTTGCGCTTTGTTTTATCATTTTTCTCATTTTCCTTGCGTTTTTCGGAAGCAAAATTGTGCCGTACGGAATCAATGAGTATGATTATAATGCGATTCTGCAGGGACCAAGTATGAAGCACCTGTTTGGAACGGATGAGTTTGGACGGGATCTGTTTTCCCGTATCGTCTGTGGAACCCGGATTTCACTTGCAGTCGGATTCGGCGCTGTTACGGTCGGTGCAGTCTGTGGTACCATTCTCGGACTTCTGGCCGGATATTACGGCGGATGGATTGATTCTATTATTATGAGAATCTGCGATGTCCTGTTCGCTTTTCCGGGACTGATTCTTGCAATCGCCATCGTGGCAATCCTCGGAAGCGGCATGACAAACGTTGTGATTGCGGTCGCTGTCTTTTCTACACCGACCTTTGCGCGGCTTGTCCGAAGCAAAACGCTGAGCCTGAAAAATTCCGTCTTTGTCCTGGCGGCACGGAACATCGGTGTTTCCGATGCGAGAATTCTGTTTCACCATATTCTGCCGGGAGCCATTCCGGACATCATTGTACAGTATTCCATGTCATTTGGATCTTCCATTCTGACAGCATCGAGCCTTTCCTTCCTGGGAATGGGCGCACAGCCGCCGACACCGGAATGGGGACTGCTTCTTTCCAACGGAAGAAACTATATGGCAAGTGCAATGTATGTGACGATTTTCCCGGGTCTTGCGATTTTCCTTACCGTACTGAGCTTTAACCTGTTAGGCGACGGACTTCGCGATGCACTCGATCCGAAACTTTCCGATTGATAAGGAGGAGCAGAAGTGGCTACTGATAACGTACTTGAGATAAAAAATTTACATACGTATTTCTATACCGATGGCGGCGTGATCAAAGCAGTAGACGGTGTCGATGTGGAGCTTCGACGCGGCGCAACGCTTGGTATCGTAGGCGAGTCGGGAAGTGGAAAGAGCGTGACATCCCTCTCTGTGATGGGATTACTGACCGGAACGAAAGGAAAAATTGCTGATGGCGAAATCCTGCTGGATGGCGATGACATTGTAAAGCTGACGAAGGAACAGCAGAGAAAGCTGCGCGGAAGCAAGATTTCCATGATTTTCCAGGAACCGATGACCAGTCTGAACCCGGTCATGAAGATTGGAGACCAGGTGCAGAATGCGTTCTGCAGCACGAAAAAATATCAAAAAAAGAGGCACTGAAAAAGGCAGAGGACATGCTCCGGAAAACGGGTGTTCCGCGTGTGGAGCATATGATGAAGGAGTATCCGTTCCAGCTTTCCGGCGGCCAGAGACAGAGGGTCATGATTGCCATGGCACTTGTATGCAAGCCGGAAATCCTGATTGCGGATGAGCCGACGACTGCACTGGATGTAACGATTCAGGCACAGATACTGGATCTGATGAATCAGCTGAAAAAAGAGACGGGTACATCCATCCTGTTTATTACACATGATCTTGGCGTTGTTGCAGAGTCTGCGATGATGTTGCCGTTATGTACTGCGGCCGCGTGGTAGAGCGCGGAGATGTAAAAACAATTTTCGCCAATCCGTCCCACCCGTATACGAAGGGACTGCTGGGATCGATTCCGAGACTGGGAGACGCCGGAAAAGAACTGAAGTCGATTCCGGGTAACGTTCCAAACCCGAAATATATGCCGAAAGGCTGCAAATTGAGCCGCGATGTCCATACGCTTCGGAAAAATGCCGCGAGGAAGAACCGGGATTTTTCCAGATCGAAGAAGGCCATATCAGCAGATGCTGGCTCTGCGAAAGCGGACAGCTCAAAACAGATCACGTAGAGAAGGCAGGTGACTAGGATGTCAGATACATTACTTAGAGTAGAGGATTTGAAAATTTATTATCCGGTTGCCGGAAGCGGATTTGGGAAAAAGGAATTCGTCAAAGCGGTAGACGGAGTTACCTTTGAGGTGAAAAAAGGAGAGGTATTCGGAATTGTAGGCGAGTCCGGCTGCGGAAAATCCACGCTGGGAAGAGGCGTCTGCAAACTGGAAAATCTGACATCGGGCCATGTGTATCTGGATGGAGAAGATATTACAGAGTACAATGACCGGAGAATGCGTTCCATCCGGAAAAAGGTACAGATGGTTTTTCAGGATCCGTATGCGTCCCTGAATCCACGGATGTCTGTTTTTGACATCATTGCAGAGCCGCTGCTGGTGCATCATCTGTATCAGGATAAAGCGGATCTGGAAAAGAAAGTGCTGGATCTTTTGCACCGGGTAGGACTGGATGACTACCATGCAAACCGTTATCCACATGAATTTTCCGGCGGTCAGCGTCAGAGAATCGGAATTGCCCGTGCACTTGCGGTAGAACCGTCTCTGATCATCGCAGACGAACCGGTTTCGGCACTGGATGTGTCTATTCAGGCGCAGGTTCTGAATCTTTTAAATGAACTGAAGCATGACCTGGATCTGACCTATATTTTTGTTGCACATGACCTGAGCGTTGTGGAATACATCAGTGACCGTGTCGGCGTTATGTATCTCGGCAATTTCGTGGAGGTCGGAGAAAAAGAGAAAATTTACAGCAATCCGATGCATCCGTATACGCAGGCACTGCTTTCCGCAGTTCCGGTTCCGGATCCGACGGCAAAAAGAGAAAGAATTCTGCTTGAGGGAAGCATCCCATCCGCCCACAAGCCGCCGACAGGCTGCAAATTCCATACCAGATGTCCAAAATGCATGGAATGCTGCAAAACACAGGCGCCGGAGCGGTATGAAGTGGATGACGGACATTACGTATATTGTCATCTTTATGATAAAGAAAGAAGGGAACAGCAGAAATGAAGCTTTTTATCAGTGCAGATATCGAGGGCTGTGCCGGAGTGGCACTGACCGATGAAACACATAAGAAGGAAAGCGTATACCAGAGATTTGCAGAGGAGATGACCGAAGAGGTCGTTGCGGCATGCGAAGCAGCACATGAAGCGGGCGCGGATGAGATTGTCGTAAAGGACGGTCACGGAGATGCATCCAACATTGACCCGCTGAAAATGCCGGAGTATGTCACCCTGATCCGGGGAAAGAGTGGTCATCCGTATAATATGATGTATGGTATCGACGACAGCTATGACGGCGTACTGTATCTTGGATACCATGCACCGGCAGGAGATCCCAATTTTTCGATCAGCCACACATCGACAGGAAACAGCCTGTATATTCATCTGAATGGAAAAGTGATGAGTGAGTGCATGCTGAACAGCTATACAGCAGCATCACATCACGTACCGGTGCTGTTCCTTTCCGGAGATGAAGAGATCTGCCGTCAGGCCAAAGAACTGATTCCGGGCATTACGACAGTGGAAACGAAGCATGGTGTCGGTGCGGCAACGTGGTGCAAAGCGAAAGGAAAAGTGATCTCCGAAATCCGGGAAGGGGTAAAAAAGGCAGTTGCTGGACAGAAAAAAGAGTGCCAAGTGGCCCTTCCTGAGCACTTTACGTATGAGGTAACCTATAAAGACTGGAAAAAAGCGTACACGATGTCGTTTTATCCGGGAATGCAGAAGGTAGATACCTTTACAAATAAGCTGGAGACAGATCGCTGGATGGATATTGTCACAGCACACTGCTTTGTTGTATATTAAGAATATAAATCTGACAGAAACCCAAAGAAAAGAGGATAAAACAATGGATATAGAAATGTTTGGTAAGCTTTCCGATGCATTTGGACCAAGTGGATTCGAGGAGGATGTCATCCGTACCATAGCAGATTACTGCAAAGAATTTGATGTAGAAAATGACGCAATGAATAACCTGTATGTGCGGATGCCGGGAACAAAGCAGGATTCCCGTCCGGTCATCCAGCTGGATGCCCATCTGGACGCATGCGGTTTCATGGTACAGAATATCCAGGACAACGGATGCCTTGGCATTATCATGCTTGGCGGCTTTCATCTGACCAGCCTTCCGGCACATGCGGTATGGATCCGCACCAGATCCGGAAAAATGGTACATGGTATTATCTGCGCAAAACCGGTTCATTTCATGACAACAGCGGAACGCAGCAGTCAGACTCTGGAAATTGAAAAAATGTATGTGGATGTCGGAGCAACCAGCCGCGAGGAGGTTGAAAATGTTTTCGGAATCCATATCGGTGATCCGATGATGCCGGATGTAACCTTTGAATACGATGCAGAGCATGAAATCTGCTTCGGAAAAGCATTTGACAACCGGGCCGGCTGCGCATGCATCGTAGATACGATGAAACAGCTGGAAAAGGAGCAGGCTTCTCTTGCGGTTAATGTTGTCGGCGCCTTTGCAGCACAGGAGGAGGTCGGAACCCGCGGTGCTGTGGTAACAAGTCAGATTGTAAAACCGGACCTTGCCATTGTATTTGAGGGATCTCCTTCCGATGACTTTTTCATCAGCGCAGGACAGGCACAGGGCTGCATGAAGAAGGGAGTTCAGATTCGTATTCTGGACAACAGCTATATTTCCAATACGCAGTTTATTTCACTGGCCGAGGAAGTAGCAGAAAAATGCGGAATTAAATACCAGGAGAGCGTAAGAAGAGGCGGAAGCACAAACGCAGCAAAAATCAGCGTGACAGGAAAAGCAGTTCCGTGTCTGGTGCTTGGTGTTCCATCCCGCTATGCGCACAGCCATTACAATTTCTGCGCAAAAGAAGACCTGGAGGCAGCAAGCGCAATGGCAGCCAATGTCATTCGTGCTTTAGATGAGGAAAAGATCCGTCATATCTGCCATCAGGATGTACTGTAAAATATTCGATAACGAAAGAAAAAGCATGCCGGAAGCGGGTTCACAGGAAAGGTGAAGCCGTTTTCGGCATATCTGGTAAAAAGGAGAGTTTACAAGTGAGAAAACCGATCATTGGAATCTTGGGAAATACGTATAAAACACAGCCGGGACTTTTTTCAAGCGCGGAGAGAATGTATGTCAACAGCGATTATATCGAATCAGTTCTGAACAACGGCGGAATTCCTATGGCAATTCCGGCAGTTGCCATGAAAGCGGATCCGGAAGGCATACTTGCTGTGTGCGACGGAATTCTGGTTCCCGGCGGAGAGGACTTAAATCCGTGGTATTATGGAGAAGAGCCAAAACCGCAGATCCAGACCATTCGCCCGGAGATCGACGAGGCATGGTTCGCACTTGGACGGGCAGCAAAAGAGATGGGAATGCCTATGCTTGGCATCTGCAAAGGAATTCAGTTTTTAAATGTCCTGTGCGGCGGTGATCTGTACCAGGATATCTATACACAGAAGGAAACTACAATTCTGCATCTGCAGTCCCTGGAGCGGTCGTATCTGCATCATCATGTGGAAATTAAAGAGGGAACCCATCTGGCAGAAATCCTCGGGGCGGGAACCCATGCGGTAAACTCCATGCATCATCAGGCAGTGCGTACGCCGGGAGAGGACATCGTGGTTTCAGCAACGGCGCCGGATGGAACCATCGAGGCGATAGAAAGCCGCAACGGACAGATTGTGGCCGTACAGTGGCATCCGGAAGCTGATCCACTCAGCGCCGGAGATGAACCGCCTTTTTGCGGATCTGGTAGAAAGAAGCAGCAGATACAGAGAGAAAAGGCAACGACTTGGAGCTATGTAAAAGGAAAGAAAAACCGGGATGGGACTTTTGAACCGTTACGAAAAAATAAGAATGGATAAAGATGCGATTCCAAAAGCAGAGAGCAGGAATCGTTCGGGAGGCAAAAAAAGAATGAACAGAACAATAAGAGTATCGGCGGCGGGTGATATTCTGATTATGAAACGGCTTCTGCCGGGATATCAGGATGTTTTGCCGATTCGCGAATTTCTGATGCAGGGAGAGGTTCGGATGGCGAATCTGGAAACGACGATATCGGACGGCAGCTGTTACGCATCGGCGTATTCCGGCGGAACATGGCTGACGGCAGATGCGAAGTGTCTGGAAGATACCCTGCGTTACGGTTTTAATTTTCTTGGGATTTCGAATAATCATACGATGGATTATTCCTACGAAGGACTTGCATCTACGATCAGCGAACTGAAAAAAAAGGATGTGGCATATGCCGGAGCAGGCAAAAATCTTTACGAAGCATCGCGTCCTGCCATTCTGGACACAACAGCGGGACAGATTGCGGTGATTGATATCTGTTCTACCTTTGAAAATGCAGCCAGGGCGGGAAGCCAGACGGAACGGCAGCCGGGCCGGCCGGGCTTAAATCCGCTGCGTTTTTCGGAAAAATATACCATTACGGAAAAACATGCGCAGGATCTTGCAAAGATAGCAGAGGTGACCGGAATCAACGGACTGCGGGATCTGCACCGGCAGGAGGGATTTATCGCTCCGCTTCCCGAGGGTGTCATGGAATTTGGCGGGAAAATGTTTGAAATCAGCAAGGACGGAACAGAGGGAAGAAGCTCCAGCCCGAATCCGATCGATGTGAAACGCACCGTCGATGCAATCCGGGAAGCGAAGATGACATGTGAGGCAGTCCTGGTTATGGTACATTCCCATGAAATCCGTAAGGACAATGACGAGGAAGCGGATTATTTTCTGGAGGAATTTGCACACGCCTGTATCGATGCGGGAGCCAGCGCGGTGATCGGGGGCGGAACGCATCAGCTGAAGGGAATCGAACTGTATCATGACTGTCCGATTTTCTATTGCCTCGGAAATTTTATTTTTGAAAATCAGTATGTACGCCTTCTGCCTGCGGACTACATGGAAAAATATGGTCTGAATATTCACACGGCAGCATCCATCGGAATCGCCAGGCGGCAGGAGCAGTCCTCACATTCCCTCTACGAAATTCCGGAGGTCTATCGGAGTGTGCTGCCGTATTTCGAGATCTGTCAGGGGAAATGCACACATCTGGAGCTTCTGCCGGTCGAGCTTGGTATGGACAGGGAAAACGCAGAAAAAAATATTCCGTACGTGGCAGACGAAAAAACAGCAGAAAAAATTGCAGAATATCTCACCCGCGTGAGCAAGAGATATGGAACAGAATGGGAATACAAAGAAGGAAGGATTGTACTTCATGCGTAAAAAATGGGAAATAGAAGAGGAATACCGAAACTTTTGCCGGAACAACAAAGAACTTGCGCTGCAGACGCTGCGGGAGCTGACACTGACCCCGACGGAAACGGGAAAAGAGGATCAGAGAATCGCATATTGCATGGAATGGATGAAACAGCAGGGCATGGAGTCGGTTCATACGGATGAGCTTGGAAATGTAATCTGGGAGTATCGGCCGGAACAGGAAAAGAAGGTTCTGTATACGGCGCATCTGGACACTGTGTTTTCGCTGGAGGAACCGCTGGAGATTAAGGAAGACGGAAGGATCTGGCGTTGTCCCGGCATCACAGACGATACCGTGAATGTCGTGATGCTTCTGATGGCGGCAAAATACGTTCATGAGACAGAGCCGGAGCTTCCATGCGGTCTGATTTTTGCAGCGGATCTGGGAGAAGAAGGGCTTGGCAATCTGTGCGGAGTTCGCGCGCTTGTCGACCATTATGAAAAAATCTGTGTGGAATGGCAGCCTTTGACCTGTATCGGGATAAAATGTATCCATCTGCATCGGGTCTGTCCGGTATCGGATTTCGGCAAAAACAAAGGGCGGTCATTCTTTCCTGAATTTCGGAAGAAAAATGCCATTGCAGAGCTTGCGGGTCTGATCGGAGAGCTTTACCGTTTTCAGACAGATGCAGCATCTCATACAACATACAATGTAGGAAAAATAGAGGGAGGAACCTCCGTCAATACGATTGCGCAGGATGCCTCCATGCTGTTTGAATTCCGTTCGGAGGATTACAGGAGCCTGGAAGCCTGCGAAACATATCTGGAGGAGACCATAGCAGCACGCCAGAGTGAGGAGGTACAGTATTCCTGTGAGCTCGTCGGAAAGCGGCCGTGCGCAAGAGAAACCGATCCTGTCCAGATGGCACGTATGACGCGGTGTGCACAGAAAACGCTAAAGGCAGCCGACGGGGAAGAGCCGGTATGCTCTGAAGCATCCACAGACTGTAATATCCCATTGTCGCGGCATATTCCTGCCATCTGTGTCGGTTTCTGCCGGGGCGGGGGAGCGCATACCAGAGAAGAATGGCTCGATGCCGCCAGCGTAGAAGATGGCATGTGTGCAGCCGTAGCACTCGTATGCCGGCTTCCGTGGATGTGCTGCGAGAGCAGAGTCGTTGTAAGGGATGGGATAGAGGACCCAAAAGAGAAAGAAGAAATCCAGCAGCTGCTGGAGCTGTGTGATCAGGATTTCGTTCCGCCGCTTTCCCACCGCAACAGTACATCCCAGACGAACTGGGCCGAGACAGAAGAAAAGACGGATGGAATTGCAGAATATCTGGAGAATATCTGCAGTCAGCATGTGGTGTTGTGGAAGGAAGAGGGAGTCGTGCGGGCCTTTATGACCTGGAAGGATCATTTTAATTGTGAAAATCTGGAAGCATATCCGGATTCCTGCTATCTGACCACCCTCTGCGTCTGGCCGGATTACCGCGGACAGGGAATTTCGGAGGTAATGTATGCAGAAGCAGAAAAGGACATCGCAGCAAAATTTCCGGGAAGCCGGATTACTCTCCGTACCTGGTCCACGAACGGGGCCCAGGAGCATATCCTGGACAAGCTGGGATATAGTCTTGTCCGGCGGCTGAAGGATGACAGGGGAGAAGGAATTGATACGGTTTATTTTGTAAAAAAGGAAGAAAACGACAGATAACATGGTGCTTGCAAATCGTAGCTGAAGATGTCATAATCGGAAGCATAAGACAGCAAAAGGAGGGCTATAGCTATGCCTTGTACAACCATTTTAGTTGGAAAGAAAGCATCGTATGACGGTTCCACCATGATCGCGCGAAACGACGATTCCGGTGCAGGCCATTATACATCGAAAAAATTTGTAGTGATTCACCCGGAGGAGCAGCCGAGAACCTATAAAACCGAGATTTCTCATCTGACCATTGAGCTTCCGGACAATCCGATGCGGTACACTGCAGTGCCAAACGCAGAAAAAGGCGAGGGTGTCTGGGCGGCAAGCGGCGTGAATGCAGCGCAGGTCGGCATGACTGCGACCGAGACAATCACATCGAATCCGCGTGTGCTGGGTGCTGATCCGCTTGTTGTTTATCAGCCGGCGGAAGACGGAAAAGAGGAGGTTCCGGGCGGAATCGGCGAGGAGGACCTTGTTTATATTGTTCTTCCTTATATTAAAAGCGCCAGAGAGGGTGTCAAAAGACTGGGCAGTCTGCTGGAGCAGTATGGTACATACGAGATGAACGGCATTGCATTTCAGGACCACGATGAGATCTGGTGGCTGGAGACGATCGGCGGCCATCACTGGATGGCAGTGAAAGTGCCGGATGACCATTATGTGGCCATGCCGAACCAGCTTGGCATCGACCATTTTGATCTGGAGGATGCACTCGGCGGCAGAAGGAATATATGTGCTCAGCGGATTTGAAAGAATTTATTGAAACATATCATCTGGATCTCTCTATGGATGGAGATTTTAATCCGCGCGATGCTTCGGAAGTCACGATGATTCCGATCACGTTTACAATACACCGCGTGCCTGGTTCATGGAGCGCTATCTGAACCCGCACACGAAAAAATGGGACGGACCGGATGCCGATTACACACCGGTATCCGACGATATTCCGTGGATGATGGTTCCGGAGAAGAAGATCACCGTAGAGGATGTGAAATACGTACTGTCCTCCCACTATCAGGGAACACCGTACGACCCGTATGCCGCATACGGCGATAAATCGTGGAAAGGGGCATACCGCTCCATCGGTGTCAATCGGACCGATTTCCTTTCTGTCATCCAGATGCGCCCGGATCACAAAGGAGACAACGGCATTCTGCAGTGGATTGCATTTGCGTCAAATGCATTCAATGTGCTGGTTCCGTTCTACACCGATGTGACGACAACACCGGAGTATCTTTCCAACACAACGGGAGAGGTTTCCACAGATAACTTCTACTGGGCAAGCCGCATGGTGGCAGCAATGGCAGATGCATCCTATAAGTCTTCTATCTTCCACATTGAGCGGTATCAGGAAAAGGTGATGGCAAAAGGCCATGCACTGATCCATCAGTACGATGCGCTGCTTGCAGGGGAGACAGACGAAACAAAACAGACACAATTGAGAGAAGAAGCAAACAACAAAATCGCTGAAATGCTGAAAAAGGAGACGGGTGCAACACTGCACAAGGTACTCTTTGAACTCAGCAACCAGATGAAAAACGCGTATTCCAGATCGGATGCGTAAGGCTTTTTGGGGGAAAGAATAAGAGAATGGTTCTGCGCGCAGGAAAAATTGCGCGCAGAACCATTTCCTGTCCGGAACCGCCTCGAACAAACAGGGTGTTACAGTTCGTCGGAAACCAGTGAACGATACGATCCTGATAAAAAATCTCAGCGTACTTTGGTGAATTTTGTTGACAACAGGCAGTTCCTGTGCTACAATAAATCAGCGACATGGAAGAAGGTCTTTTTTTTTATGCCTGAAATTGCTGAAGTACGAGCAGCAAAAACAGGGCAGAAATGAAGAGACCGCCGCTGATCCGCAAGGATCACAAGCGATAACGCAAATACACAGTGGAGGTGGAAGTCGTGCGCGTAAAAATCACATTGGCATGTACTGAATGCAAACAGCGTAATTACAACATGACAAAAGAGAAAAAGAACCATCCTGAGAGAATGGAGACAAAGAAGTACTGCAGATTCTGCAAAAAGCACACAATGCACAAAGAAACCAAATAATCTTTGGTAAGAGGTGATCCAATGGCAGAAACTGAAAAAAAAGCATCCAAAAAGAGCTGGTTCAAGGGCTTGAAAGCAGAGTTCAGAAAAATCATCTGGGTTGACAACAAAACGCTGGGCAAGCAGACCGTTGCAGTCGTAGCGATCTCTGCAGTAACCTGCGGGTTAATCACCCTGGTTGACAGCGCTGTAATCGAGTTCGTCAATTTATTGATCAAATAAGGATAAAGGTGTCAGAATGTCAGAAGTAAACTGGTATGTAGTCCACACCTATTCGGGCTATGAAAACAAAGTAAAAGCCAATATTGAGAAAACAATTGAGAACCGTCATCTTGAGGATCAGATTTTGGAAGTACGTGTTCCTATGGAAGAAGTTGTTGAAGTCAAGAACGGAACCAAGAAACAGGTACTCCGGAAATTGTTTCCGGGCTACGTTCTGATCAACATGATCATGAACGATGATACCTGGTATGTTGTCCGCAATACCAGAGGTGTTACGGGCTTCGTAGGACCGGGATCCAAGCCGGTACCGCTTACGGATGAGGAAATGGTGAACCTTGGAATCACCGGTGGTGAGGAAAAGGTTGAGCTTGACCTTGAAGTCGGCGATGCAGTCGTTGTAACAGGCGGCGCATGGAAGGATACAACCGGACTGATTCAGAGTATCAATGATACAAAACAGATGGTTACCATCAATGTTGAGCTGTTCGGCCGCGAAACGCCGGTAGAAATAAGTTTCGCAGAAGTCAAGAAGATGTAAGAAATGCCCCAGGGGCGTTTCGTGGGAGGGAAATTCCCGCAATTACCACATTTATTTAGGAGGTGCCGTAAAATGGCAAAGAAAGTTACAGGATATATCAAATTACAGATTCCTGCTGGTAAAGCAACACCAGCACCACCGGTTGGACCTGCACTTGGACAGCACGGAGTAAACATCGTACAGTTTACCAAAGAGTTCAACGCAAGAACAGCAGATAAGGGAGACCTGATCATCCCTGTAGTTATCACTGTATATGCAGACAGAAGTTTCAGCTTCATAACCAAAACTCCTCCGGCAGCAGTTCTGCTTAAGAAAGCCTGCAACCTGAAATCTGGTTCCGGCGTTCCGAACAAAACGAAAGTTGCTACTATCTCTAAGGACAAAGTTCGTGAGATCGCAGAGATGAAGATGCCAGACCTGAATGCAGCAACTGTTGAGGCAGCTATGAGCATGATCGCAGGTACCGCAAGAAGTATGGGTATCGTTGTAGAGGACTAATTTAGAAGAAGAGTTTACATCTTCTCGTATTGACGTGGGAGGGAGATTCCCGCAACTACCACCAGGAGGTTATTAGACAATGAAACATGGTAAGAAATATTTAGAGGCTGCAAAAGCAGTTGATCGTAGCATTCAGTACGATCCGGCAGATGCTATTTCCACAGTTAAGAAATTAGCTACTGCTAAATTTGACGAGACAATCGAAGTTCACATCAAAACTGGTTGTGACGGACGTCACGCAGACCAGCAGATCCGTGGAGCAGTTGTTCTGCCGCACGGTACCGGAAAACAGGTTCGTGTACTTGTTTTCGCTAAAGGCGCAAAAGCTGATGAGGCTGTTGCAGCAGGTGCAGAGTTCGTTGGAGCTGAGGAGCTGATCCCGAGAATCCAGAACGATGGCTGGTTTGATTACGACGTTGTTGTTGCTACACCGGATATGATGGGTGTTGTTGGTCGTCTGGGCCGTGTACTTGGACCGAAAGGTTTAATGCCAAACCCGAAGGCTGGTACCGTAACTATGGATGTTACCAAAGCCGTTAAAGAGATCAAAGCAGGTAAGATTGAGTATCGTCTTGACAAAACAAACATTATCCACGTGCCAATCGGAAAAGCTTCTTTTACTGAGGAGCAGTTAAGCGACAACTTCCAGACGCTGATCGGTGCAATCAACAAAGCAAAACCGGCTACTCTGAAGGGACAGTACCTGAAGAGCGTTACTCTGGCTCCTACTATGGGACCTGGAGTTAAGGTTAATACTTTGAAGCTTGCATAATAAATGAAATACTGAGAACCCCCGGGGCTGTAATGGCTCCGGGGGTTCTTTGCGTTGAAAAACGGACGCAGGGGAAAAGCGAATTCCGATTCCTTAAGAAAGAGCTTTATTTCAATGGGAAATAATTGAAAAAGATCAAAATAGTGTTAGAACATGAAAATTAAGATCAAGTATTTTGCCGGAAATGTTAGTATAATGCTAAGTAGAAAGCAAACGAAAAGAGCAGAGCCCATGCATGCGTTTGGAACGGCGGGTTCTGGAAAGGGAGGGTTTTATGCAGTATTTTGAAAAACAGGGAAATGCGCTGATTTTCCGGCAGGATGGGGAGACGGTCCGGGTGGAGCCGTGGCAGAAGGACAGTCTTCGGGTGAGAGGTACGCTTCTTTCGGAGATAGAAGAGGGAAGCATTGCACTGCTTGATCCGGAACCGGTGGAAGCGGAAATTGAGCTGGTGGATGAACTGAAAGCGACGATCAAAAACGGTAAAATCCAGGCGGTTCTCGAGCTTCAGCCGTGGGGACAGAAGCTGCGGATTACGTTCCTGAATCAGAAGGGCGAGGTGCTGCTCTCCGAGATCGCAAACGGCGGAGCGCTCTGCCTGCGCGCACACGATTACCGTGCATTAAAGGGAGGCGCTTATCAGCTGAAAGTATCCTTCGATTCCAACCCGGATGAGAAGATTTATGGTATGGGACAGTATCAGCAGGAGAGAATGAACCTGAAGGGATGCAACCTGGAACTGGCGCACCGTAATTCGCAGGCGAGCATTCCGTTTTATGTATCGAGCCTTGGCTACGGCTTCCTGTGGCACAATGCAGCGTCGGTGAGGTTCATTTCGGAACGAACACAACGGAATGGCTGGCACGCACCACAAAGCAGCTCGACTACTGGGTAACCGCAGGCGATACCCCGGCAGAAATTGAAGAGCACTTTGCAGACGCCATTGGTAAAGTTCCGATGATGCCGGAGTACGGCCTTGGCTTCTGGCAGTGCAAGCTGCGCTACTACAACCAGGAGCAGGTTCTGAACGTGGCGCGCGAGTACAAAAAACGCGGCATTCCGCTGGATGTTTTTGTGATCGACTACTATCACTGGCCAAGATGCGGTGATTACCGTTTTGACGAGGAATACTTCCCGGATCCGAAAGCAATGATCGACGAGCTGCATGAGATGGGCATCGAGACGATGGTTTCCATCTGGCCGCAGATCGACTGGAGAAGCGAGAATTACGAAGAAATGAAACAGCAGGGACTCCTCGTGAAGAGCAACGCAGGTGTTGATGTACAGATGCTGTTCCATGGAAATAATGTCTTTTTGGATGCAACGAATCCGAGAACGAGAAAGTACGTCTGGGAAAAAGTAAAGAAAAACTATGCAGATCTCGGCATCCGCACCTTCTGGCTCGATGAGGCTGAACCGGAGTTTTCAACCTATGAGTACGAGTGCTACCGCTACGCCGCAGGCCCGGTGGAAGAGATCGGAAATATTTATCCAAGAGAGTATTCCCGTATGTTCTACGAGGGCCAGAAAGAGAGCGGCCAGGAGGATATCGTCAACCTCGTCCGCTGCGCATGGCTCGGAAGCCAGAAATACGGAGCCCTTGTGTGGTCCGGCGATATTTTCTCAACCTACGAGGACTTCCGCAAACAGATCTGCGCAGGCCTTCATATGGGATTGTGCGGCATTCCGTGGTGGACAACCGATATCGGTGGATTCCACGGCGGTGTGACCGAAGATCCGGACTTCCAGGAGCTGCTTGTGCGTTGGTTCCAGTTTGGTACCTTCTGCCCGGTTATGCGTATTCACGGAAACCGGGGACCGAGAGAAGAGATCATCAACAAGGCTGGCGAAGTGCGTGAGGGAACCGGAGCTGACAACGAGGTATGGAGCTTCGGAGAGAAAAATTATGAAATCCTGACAAAATTCATCGGCGTCCGCGAAAAAATGCGCGATTACACGAGAAGCCTGATGGCAGAAGCACACGAAAAAGGAACACCGGTCATGAGACGATGTTCTATGAGTTCCCGGAGGATGCAGCGTGCTGGGACATCTCCGATGCTTACATGTTCGGCTCCGACATCCTTGTAGCACCGATTGTCCGGGCAAAAGCAACGAGCCGTACCGTTTATCTGCCGGCCGGTGCGTCCTGGACGCTGGCAAATACCGGTGATGTTTATGAGGGCGGAAAAGCTACGAAATCGAGGCGCCGATCGAAACACTGCCGATCTTCCTGCGCGACGGAAAACAGGGATATTTGGTGGGAGAGATCTGATAAATCACAGAGCAGTTGTTTGGTTATGGGCAGGCAGCAAATGCGGATTGCAGATAGCTGCATGAAAAAAGAAAAGGAAAAAGGGAAAAGCATTCCGGAAGATCGACAAGATCCAAAGGAATGCTTTTCCGATGTTATAAATCAATCCCGGATCCGAAAAACGGATTTTAGCCTTGCTTCGCATACGGGCGGACAGAAAAACTTACGGAAGCGGATGACCTGCCGCCAGATACAGCTCATACCATTCTTCCCGCGTCAGCGTAATATTGCATGCCGCGATAATCTCTTTCAGGCGTTTTTCACTTGCCGTACCGGTGACGAGCTGTATATTCGCCGGATGGCGCAGAATCCACGCCGCTGCAATCGTGGTATCACTGACACCGTATTTTTCGGCCAGCACGCGGATTTTCTGGTTCAGCTCCGGATACTCGTCACTTCCAAGGAAGCATCCCTTCCATGACGGCATCTGGAATGGCGACCACGCCTGAAGCGTAATATCATGGAGCCGGCAGTAGTCGAGCAGACTTCCGTCGTGGTCAACCGAGCCCGGTGTCTCCATATTAACTTCCATGCCATTTGCAACAAGATTGGAAACCGGAATGCTGAACTGTACCTGATTGACAACGAGCGGCTGGCGGACATACTTCTGCAGAAGCGCAATCTGCATCGGCTTGTGGTTGGAAACACCGAAATGGCGGACCTTTCCGCTCTCAAACAGAACATCAAACGCTGCTGCAACTTCTTCTGGCTCTACGAGGCGTCCGGGCGGTGGAGCAGCAGAAGATCGAGATAATCGGTCTGCAGCCGTTTTAAAATACCGTCCACCGATTCCAGAATGTGCTCTTTCGACAGATCATAGCAGCCCTGGCGGATGCCGCATTTGGACTGGATCAGAACATCCTCGCGGTGCAGGGAAGGATCGGAGGCAAATGCATCACCGAAAACTGTTTCACTCATACCGCTGCCGTAAATATCAGCATGATCAAAGAAATATGCGCCCTGTTCCAGCGCGGAATGGATGAAATGATTCATCTCGTCTTTCGATTTTTCGGAAAGCCGCATGCATCCGACTGCAATCGAAGGAACTTTTCTCAGATGACTGCCTAAAACCGTTTCTTTCATGACAGAATTCTCCTTTGTGATAAAATAAAATCTTACTCTCACTATACCACTCAAGTACACTTGAGAGTCAATCTTTTTTGGGAAAAGTGGTGAAAGCTTTCGCCAGAACCGCTGCGGATTCGACCAAAACACAGAAAAGCCGAACTTGTTAACAAAATCGGAACAAAATCGACAACAAAGTTTACTTGCATTTTCGAAAAAATGATGTAAGATAGGGGTATTCGAAAAAAGATCCGAAAGGATCTGTAAATCTGTACTGACTCAGATAATGGAGGTTTACCCATGGATGCAAAAATCATAGCCGGAATCCTGGCAGCAGGAGGCGCAGCCTTAGCTGCCGGCGGCGTATATAGAATGAATAAGAAAACTGGTTACTTCAAAAAAGGAAACTCCGTCCGGTACGATGTTTCCCGGATCCCGTTTAAAAAGACGAGTCCGTTAAAAGGAAAGACGGTTGTCTTCCTGGGATCTTCCGTGACGAAGGGATTTGCGGCCCACAACAATGCGTTCGCGGAGTACATAGCGAAAAAAGACAGCTGTATCTGCATCAAAGAAGCGGTCAATGGAACAACACTGATTGATAACTGTGAGGATTCCTACATCGAGCGCATGCGCGACAATCTCGACCCGGAGCGTCAGGTGGATCTGTTTATCTGCCAGCTTTCCACGAACGATGCAACGCGCAACAGCCCGCTCGGCGAAATTTCGGAATCCCGTGATCTGGACAGCTTCGATGTCAAAACCGTCTGCGGTGCGATCGAGTACATCATTGCGTATGCAAAAGAAACGTGGCACTGCCGGGTCATGTTCTACACTAACCCACAGTATGATTCCGATACGTACGCAAAGATGGTGGAAGCACTTCTGAAAATCCAGGAAAAATGGCAGATCGGCGTGATTGATTTCTGGAATGACGAACGGATCAACAGCATTTCGCCGGAAAAACGGAAACTGTATCTCCAGGATCCGATCCATCCGATGAAGGCCGGCTACGCTGAGTGGCTCGTCCCGGTGATGGAGCAGCGGATTGCCGAATATCTGGAAACGCAGGTATCATAAAAAGACAAAAAATACTTTCGTGGTTTCTTTGGTTGGAAGATTCCGCGAAAGTATTTTTTTATTGCGCTGCCCTTAATGGAGCCGGATGATCGGGCTGCTGTGCTGACGAAATTGTTTTTCCGTACTTTCTGTTACGTTCCGTTTTTACGGATCCGGAACTGTTTGAAAATGCCGCGGATGGCGTCGTAGAGCTCCGGCTTTAAGTCCTCAAGCGGGATTGGCTGCTGATACAGGATGGCATTGTAGCTTGTGCCGCTTACGAGTTCCAGAATCATATAGAACATCAGCTCCGGTGAGCGGTACGTATATGCCGCGTGAGAGAGCAGCGATTCGTAAATTGTGTAGATAGCAGGTGCGTCACTGAACGGAGAAAATGTAAGCGAATTTTTGAAGAACCCCCAGCTTAAGTGCTTGGAGATCAGCGTCACAAGGCTGTGGTTGGCAGCAAACTGATCGAGGATATTGTCGGTGATGAAAAGCACCTGCTCCTCAAAATCCTGGATGTCCGGATGGCGCAGCAGATCCGCATAGGCTGCCTGGAATATCTGGCTTGCCTTGTGCGCAATCAGATGATTTCGAATATCGTATTTATCTTTGAAATAAAGATAGAAAGTGCCCTTTGCAACGCCGGCGTTGTTCACGATGTCCGAAATAGAGGTTTTATTAAAGCCGTTGTCGATAAAGAGCGAGAAAGCAGAGTCCAGAAGGGACTCACGCTTCATTTGTTTGTTATTATCAATTTTTCCCACAGAGAGTCTCCTTTCCTGAAAGATATCAAAAACGTGTGTCATTATCCTGCCTATAATTATAGGTATCATACATGGAAACTGTCAAAGGGAAAATGACTAATTTTCTCATTTTTGTGACTATGCACGAAGAAAAAAATGACCGATCGTCAATTTTGTGCAGTATTTAATGTTGACTAAGAGTCATTTTTGCGTTATAACATTAGATGATTGAAAGGCATAGGAAAAACATCCTCGATCTGAGGGAAACAGTATCCCGCAGTATCTTACTCCGAGCGGGTTTTACTTCTCTTATGATCCTGGATTTCATCATAAAAAACCATTATAAAAACCACAGAAAGGAAGTTTATCACAATGAATAGAAACAGAAAACTGAGAAAACAGATGATGTCTGGTCTTGCTGTTGGTATGGCTGCTGTTATGGGAGCTGCTCCGGTTTATGCAGCGACAGGAGAGGACGCAGCGGTTTCCAAAGAAGAAACCGTATATGTAAATGCAAATGCAGACGGATCGGAAGATCAGATCACCGTATCCAACTGGCTGAAGAACGCAGGAACGGAAAAGAACCTGAAAGATGAGAGTGAACTGAAGGACATCAAAAACGTAAAGGGCGACGAGGAGTTCACCCAGAGCGGAAACGAGCTGACCTGGCAGACAGACGGCGAGGATATCTATTATCAGGGAACAACCACAAAAGAGCCTCCGGTTTCCGTGAAGTTCACCTATTATCTGGACGGCAAGGAAATCAAACCGGATGACCTGGCCGGAAAGAGCGGAAAACTGAAAATCAAAGTTGACTATACAAACAACACAAAGACAACGGTTGACATCAACGGCAAGAAAGAGACGATGTACACCCCATTCGTCCTGATGACCGGAATGATTCTTCCGCAGGATATTTTCTCCAATGTCAAGATCGACAATGGTAAAGTCATTTCCGATGGAAGCAGAAACATCGTAATCGGATTTGGTATGCCGGGCCTGCAGGAAAGCCTGGGATTAAATTCCGATTCACTTGAAGATCTGGTATCCGGTGACAGCGATTTCGAACTGCCGGAAAGCCTGGAGATCACTGCAGATGTGGAGAACTTCTCTCTGGATTCTACCTTCACCGTTGCACTTGACGATGTTCTCGACACCATCGATACCGACAACATCACCGGATACGATGACCTGAAGGATGCACTGAGTGATCTTGAGGATGCTGCAATGGAATTGGTTGACGGTTCCAAGGCACTCTCCGATGGTGTGGATACTTTAAAAGACAGCTACAAAGAGCTGGATGACGGTATCGGAACGTTAAAAGACGGCGCTGACGAGCTGAACAGCGGAGCCGGCACACTGGCAGGCGGAGCCGGCACACTGGCAAGCGGAGCATCGACTCTGGCAAACGGAACTTCTACTCTGAACAGCGGAGCTTCTACCTTAAACAGCGGAGCAGCTACCCTGTCAAACGGAGCATCCACCTTAAGCAGCGGAGCTTCTTCCCTGGCAAGCGGCGTAAACTCCTACACCGAGGGCGCTGATACCTTGAATAAAGCAATCCAGACGTATCTTGGAAAGAACGGTGTGCTGACTGGAAGCGTAACCGAGTATGTAAACGGTGTGAATAAAGTCGTTGCAGGCGTAAAACAGTACACCGACGGAACAACACAGCTGTCCGACGGCGTTGCTTCTTATGTAGCAGGCGAGAAACAGCTTGCAGCAGGCGCTGAGCAGCTTCAGCCTCTGGCAGACGGCCTGACCGAGGTAAACAGTGCAATCGCAGCACTGAACGCAGCACTCGACGGAAAAGATGAGAATGATATTTTAGCAGGAGCAAAACAGCTCTCCGAAGGACTGACCAGTTTGAACGAGCAGCTGCAGAGCACCGAGGTACAGAGCCTTCTGACGATGGTAGACGGCATGACCAGCACCGGTTCTACCCTGATCTCCGAGACCGAGGCACTCTCCGAGGTTCTGAACACCACAATCGCAGGATCTGTCAACAGCATGATGACAAACGGCAACGAGCTGATGAGCCAGATGGATACGCTGTCCAAAGGACTTGAGAGCTACTTAAGCGGTCTGGAGCACAGATCACGAATCAGGCAACGCAGATGGGAACCCAGATGGCAGCACAGGTTCAGGCATGGGCAGACGGAGCAGCAGCACAGCTGAACCAGGAAGCAACAGCAGCAGCACAGAGCGCAGCTGATGCAGCAGCAAGCCAGGCATCCGCCGATGCAGCAAAACAGGCAAATGATCAGCTCTCTGCAGCAGCGGCTGCACTGGATGCACAGATTTCCGCAGCTAAGAGCGCCGGAAATACAGAGCTTGCAGATTCCTTAAGTAAAGCAAGAAACCAGATCGGAAGTGTCAGCGTTTCCGCTTCCGCAGGAACCGTTTCGGTTACTCCGGTTACAGCTCCGCAGATTACTCTTCCGGAACTGAACTTCGAAATCGAGCGCCCGGATCTCTCCGGTCTTGCAGCAATGCAGCAGAAGATGAGCGACATCAAGAGCCAGTACAGTGATCTGCAGAAGACGGTTGCAGCTCTGATGCCGCAGCTTGAGACCATGCAGAAACAGATGCAGACCATCACCGATAATAAAGCAGTTGTTGAGCAGAATCTTGGTGCAATGCAGAAACTGACCGCGGGTGTGGCACAGCTTGATGCAGGCGGAAGCGCTCTGTACAAGGGCATCGGTACTCTGTCCGCAGGTGTGAGCCAGCTGTACAGCAGCACAAATGAGAGTTTTGCAAAAGCAACAGCAGGCATCAATGCACTGAACGCAGGATTCACTCAGCTGAGTGCTTACAATGATACGCTGCTTTCCGGCGCAAGCCAGCTGAAAGCAAATGCACCGGCTCTGGTTGAGGGTGTTACGACTCTGCAGGGCGGCACGACACAGCTGACCGCAGGTCTTGGACAGCTGGGAAGCCAGTTAAGCGATGGATCTGCAAAACTTTCTGCAAACAGCGGAAGCTTAAGAAGCGGTGCTTCTCAGGTAGCAAGCGGAGCATCCCAGCTGGCAAGCGGAGCCTCCACACTGGCAAACGGAACTTCTTCCCTGGCAAGCGGAGCTTCTGAACTGAACAGCGGAGCTTCTACGCTGGCAAGCGGAGCATCTACGCTGGCGAGCGGAGCTTCTACACTGGCAAATGGAACTTCTTCTCTGGCAAGCGGAGCTTCTGATCTGAAATCGGGAAGCAGCAAGGTTGTTGATGGTATTGACGAGCTGTCCGATGGGGCGAAAGAACTGGCTGACGGTACGAAGAAGTTTGAAGAAGAGGGTACCAGCAAGCTGAAGAGTACCTTTGAGGATGATCTGGGAGATGTACTGGATCGGATTCAGGCGCTGAATTCGGATAAATGCGCTTATACTTCTTACAGTGGTAAGGCAAATGGAATGGATGGAAGCGTGAAATTTATTATCGAGACTGCAGCAATTGAAGCTGCGGAAGAGTAATGTGATTCCACGGTAGATTGTGAGGCCGCCTGCGGTCGGGATGTTTTCCCCGACCGCAGGCGGCATTTACGTTACGTGGGGTGCAAAAAGACAAAAAATAAGAACAGCCCGCGGATATGCGGGCTGCTCTTTCATAATGAGGGGGGAGATAGTTTTGAGTGGTTCATCAACTATCTAAGTTATAGTATAGGGAAGAAATGTGAGCAAAGTATGTCTATTTTCTAAAAGAAACAGTAAATTTCTAAAGAATAAGTGAATCCATCCATTGAGTAAATCACTTCCGCTCGCCAAAACGTAGATGGGTCCCCAGGCGCAGCGGAGCGTCCGCCCCCCGCGGTGCATTTGCAGGAGGGGTAAGGATGTTAGAGGGCGGAAATTGCGTTGGGACCGGGCGCAGCACTGTCTGACCGAAGGGAGTTTGCGGAGCCCGGTTCCGGTTTTAGCAAATTTTCGGCCTCTTACAGCCTCTTTCCCTCCGAAACAGCACTGTGGGGGCGGACGCTCCGCTGTGACTGGGGGTCGTATCCTCCCGTCCTATTCAAAAGAAAGTTTCCGGTTCCCATAACTCTTCCGGTACTGTCCCGGCGTCATCCCGGTGAGTTTTCGGAAAGCCGTGGAAAAATTATGCGCATCCTGAAATCCCACATTATAAGCAATCTGAGAGACCGTGTGATTTGTGTCCGTCAGCTCGGCCATAGCGCTGTCCATTTTGGATTTCAGGATGAACTGCTTCAGTGTCATCCCGGTGCCTCGTGGAAGAGGGAGGAGAGGTATTTGTCGTTGTAGCCGAAATAACGGGCGAGTTCGGTGACTTTGAGGGACTCGCTGCTGTGGTACTGGATGTAGCTGATGATGTCCTGCAGGATCTGTGTCCGCTGCGTTTCGGAAGTGTAGGTGCGGTAGAAGGGGCTCTGGCAGTTGATTTCGCCGAGAACAGCGGCAGTCAGGCTGTTGTTGAGGAACGTGTTGTGGAAACGCAGGGAAGTGTCCTGGAGCTGCTTCATGAGGATGATGACGCGGTTCGGGGACGAAAGCGTTCCCTGGCGCGGGATGCATAACGTTTCGGGGTAGTTGGATGGAAGCTGGGCGGGAGCGAGGTCCTCAAGGCGGTAGGAGGATGGCGGTGCAGCATGAAACTCATCCAGAACCGATCCGGCGGTCGGGTCAGAAGGAGCGATGATCGGTGCGGAGGGGATACCAGGGATAAAATGGAGCCAGTAGAAAGCGCAGCTTCCTTTTTTCGAGCCGTGCTGATGGACGGTCGGAGGCAAAAGAAGATATTCGCCAGGATGGACTTCGTAAGAGCGGCGTTCGTCCGCGATAAAAAGCGTTCCTTCCGTCACAACCATCAGTTCAAAATTGACGAGATTCCGTGTCAGGTGCATCCACTCCGGGGACGGGGACTGGAATTTGCCGCAGAGGTCGTAGGTAAAACAGGCGGCATCTGGAAATAAAACAGAGATCATATGACTTTTTCAAACCTTTTCAAACATTCTTGTATTTTAAACGGCGGTCCGTTTTGCTAAAATAAAACTATAGAAAAACAGGAAAACAGCCGTCAAAAGAAGTGTAACGCTTCCCATATCTGAAAGCAAGGAAAATATCTTTTTCAAACCAGGAGGCGGCGGAAGAAAATGAAAAAGGAGACCGAAAAAATGGATCAGAAAAACTTCAGCAAACCATTATCCCTGGCAAAGGTCCAGGTTACCGATGCATTCTGGAAAAAAGAGATGGAGCTTGTCCGCACCGAAGTAATTCCGTATCAGTGGAATGCCTTAAATGACAATGTTCCGGGAGCAGCACCGAGCTTCTGTATGCGGAACTACCGCCGCGCCGGTGAAGTTGAAAAAGAGCGGAAAGCAAAAGGAGACAAATTTGTTCAGATCAAATATCCGCTGGATACTTTTGAGACACTGCCGAAGGATGGCAAAATGGATGGAAGATTTTATGGCTTCCTGTTCCAGGATACCGATTTTACCAAATGGGTGGAGGCAGTTGCGTACTCCCTGACACAGCATCCCGATCCGGAGCTGGAAAAAACGGCAGATGAAGCAATTGAAGCTGTCTGCGCAGCACAGAGAGAAGACGGATACCTCGATACCTACTATCTGATCAACGATCAGGATATGATTTTTACAAACCTTAAGGACAACCATGAGCTGTACTGCTTCGGTCATCTGACGGAAGGCGCCGTAGCCTATTATCAGGCGACCGGAAAAGACCGTCTCTTAAAAGCAGCAGAGCGTTTCGCGGACTTTATTGCCAGCAAACTCGGTCACGGCGAGGGTAAAAAAGCAGGTTATCCTGGTCACGAAATTGCAGAGATGGCTCTGATGCGTCTCTATGATCTGACCGGCGAGCAGAAGTATCTTGATCTTGCGAAATACTTCATCGATGAACGCGGAACAAAACCATACTATTACGATATCGAGCGCGGTCTGACCTGCCCGGAGGGCGAGGAACGATATAGCTACAATCAGGCAAACCGCCCGGTGCGTCAGCAGGATGAGGTGCAGGGGCACTCCGTACGCGCCGTATATCTCTATTCCGGCATGGCGGATGTGGCAAGGGCAACGCAGGATGAGAGCCTGCTGAAAGCCTGTGAAACTCTCTGGAACAACATGGTGCATCAGAAAATGTACGTCACCGGCGGAATCGGTGCTACTCATATAGGAGAGGCATTCTCTTTCAACTATGACCTGCCAAACGATACCGCTTACGCAGAGACCTGCGCATCCATCGGTCTTGTGTTCTTTGCGCGCCGCATGTTGGAAATTCAGGCAAAAGCAGAGTACGCGGATGTGATGGAATTAGCCCTCTACAATGGCGTTCTCTCCGGAATGGCGCTTGACGGAAAGAGCTTCTTCTATGTCAACCCGCTGGAAGTACTGCCGGAGGCATGCCACAAGGATGAGCGGAAATTCCATGTAAACCGATCCGCCAGAAATGGTTCGGCTGTGCCTGCTGCCCTCCGAACCTGGCAAGAACGGTAAGCTCAGTTGCATCTTACGCATACACGGAAAACGACACAACCCTGTTTGTCCACTTGTACATGGGTGGAACAGTGGAAGGAGAAAAAGTAAAAGCATCCATCACTTCCGAATTCCCGTGGGACGGCCATGTTTCCGTGACCTGCGAGAGCGATACCAAAGAGCTGTACACCTTTGCATTCCGCATCCCGGGATGGTGTGCTTCTTATGAAAAAGAGATTCCAAAAGGCGCAGAAGTGGAAGAAAAAGACGGGTATCTGTATGTGACAAAAGTATGGGCGAAGGGTGAGACGATCCGCCTGAACTTCCCGATGGAAATCCAGTTTTTGGCATCCAATCCGCTTGTACGCGAGGACGCCGGCCGTGTTGCCGTAAAACGAGGACCGGTTGTTTACTGTATGGAAGAAGCAGACAACGGAAAGAATCTGCATTTGACAAAACTCTGTGTGAATGGTGAAAAACCGCAGAAGCAGCCGATGAGCTGGGCGAGCACTTTGTGCGCGTAACGGCCGAGGGACGTCGCATGAAGCTGGGCGATGCGGAAAAACAGCCGTTGTATCATCTGTATCAGAAAGAGGAAGAGGAAAAGACGAAACTGAAGCTGATTCCATATTATATGTGGAACAACCGAGGTGAGGGCGAAATGCAGGTATGGATCCGCGCATGTGAATGATTTTATTAAAGAAGAAATAAAAAACTCCGGAAAAGGGATGGCTCCTGATGCAGCCTCCCCTTTTTTCCGGAGTTCTTGTTATGCCAAAATATGAGAATCCTGCAAAAAAGAAAGTGAATTTTTTGCAGGATTCTTTGTGCTATTGGTACAGATTATTTTCTGCTTCTCATGGAAAGACTGCCGAAAGCAGAATGGACAGCAGGCAGAATCACAAGAACGACAGCAAGGACGATCATTCGGTCCACAAAGTCGGTCAGAGCCTGTACAACGCAGACGGACAGCGTCAGATTCATGCCGAGGCTGTGAAGCAGCTGCACCAGCACAGTGGAGCCGGAGGAAGTAATTCCACCGAAAACAACCGCAGTGATTGTGGAACTTACCACAGTACCTGGAAGCGAAATCACAAGCGCTGCCGGAAACAGCTTCCAGCCCATGGAGCGGAGGGAAAGACTCTCGCTGCGGGATTCTGCCGTATGGGACGGGCGGAGTCTGCGGAATACAAGGCCGGCAACGAGACCGATGACAAGCTGCACCGGAATATAGTAAAACGCATAGACATCACTCGTCATGCCGGAAATGAGTCCGGAGATCAGTCCCGGAACGAGGCCTGCAGCAGGTCCGAACAGAGCGGCTGCCAGAACTGTTCCGATGGAGTCCAGATAAACCGGAAGACGCAGCAGCAGAGCAATGGTACCGCCGAGAATATTGATGACACCGCAGAGCGCGAGTGTCGTGAGCTTTAACGTACGGTTAGTATTCATCATGCCTCGCCTCCCTTCTGAAACATCGTCTCATGTGGGAAGACCGGCGGTGCGGTGAGAATCTGGTCGAGAACCGGTGCGGATTCCTCCTGCGGCACGCCGAGAACGCGCTCAAAGAACATCAGGAAGAAACGGCGCACATCGACCTGCGTCAGAATGTGGCTGTTCGGTGCTTTCTGATAAAAATTCATGGCATCCACAACCGTCTGTCCGATGCAGAGGCCTCCGGTTTCTACCTGCGTATACGCATCAAAACCGCTGCAGAGCGACGGATCCACAAGATAAGCGGCCGCGAGCGGATCGTTGATCACGCATCCGATGACCTTTTCTTGTTTCCAGTGGAAATCAAAGTAGAAGCGCGTCAGCTCCTCAATGCGGGTTCCGACTCCTGGATTTACGCATTTCATATATTCCACAAGATTCGGCGTCAGGACAATTTTTCGTGTGACATCCAGCCCGATCATATGAAGCTTTTTGCCTGCAAGCTGCGGCAGCTCGGAAAACGCGCGGAATACTTCGGCTGCGGCATCCGGGTCGCACCAGTAATTGTACTCGGCAACCGGGGAGCAGTTTCCATGGCTCTTATAGCTTCCGCCCATGGAGACAAGAGCCGTCAGGTTTGTCAGGCACTCCGGTGCGCGGGAGATGACTTTTGCAAGGTTCGTCATCGGTCCGAGGGCAAGAATGGTAACATCAGGGGTTGCTTTTAAGGTTTCGATCAGGAAAGAAACAGCGTCCTTGTTTGGCGTAAGGCCTTCGGCATCCGGCCAGTCCGATTCGCCGAGACCGTCCATGCCGTGGGTGTCCATCGCGTCCACGTAGTCGCGGACCAGAGGCGTCTCCTCGCCGACATAAACCGGGACATCTGGTTTTCCAATCATAGAAAGAATTTTGAGGGCATTTTTAGCGCCCATAGAAGCGGGTACATTTCCGCTGACTGTGGTGATGCCGACAAGATCCAGCTCTTTCGAAGCCGCGGCAAGCATCAGGGCGAGAGAATCGTCGATGCCCGGATCACAGTCGATGATCAGTTTTCTTGCATTCATTTTCCAATCTCCTTTGATGAAAATTTTGAGATACTTGGTTTTTTATACTGGGAAGTTCACGAACCAGTCCGGACACCCGCAAAAAGACGGGAAAATCCGATTGCATAAATGCACGGGCAAGAGTATAGCACAGATAAAAAAAAAATCCAGTAAAACAAACCTTGCCTGTTTTGAAAAAATCGGTTATGGTATAGAAAAGCATACAGCAAATGAGAACATGGGAGAAAAGAAAATGGCAGATGGATTTTTAGCACCAACTGGGAAATTCTATCCCAAAACAGAAAATTTTCATGCGCAGACCGCGCGGGCGATTTTAGGTCCGGACGGCCAGACGGACGAGCCGATCCAGGAGCTTTTGCGCCGCGGTTATATTTTATTTGTAGGATTCCACAAACCAGGCGAACCGGAAAATCTCCATGCCGATATGGATTACGTCCTCGGCGGACCGGGGTATCCGGCGACCGAAGGCAGAAGGCCTGGATTGCAGAACATACGGAAGAGCTGTCGAGAAAGCAGCAGTTTGACATCAACAACGACGAGACAAACTTTGAGAACTTTTACATCAGCAATGTCCGCATGTTTCCCTGGTGCAAAGGGTGTGCCGAAGAGAAAGCGCGTGACCTCTGGGGCAATGCACAGAGCGAGGAGAAGCCGAAGCGGTGTGATGCGTGTCCGGCCTTCAGGAACCGTCCGCTTTAACGAAAAACAGAAAATGTCAGAAAATAATCTGGTGAGATTATAATAGGAAGAAAAAATACTTTTGCACAGTAATGCATCAATGGGGGAAATCCGCAGAAGCCGCGTAAATACGCGATTTTTTGCGAATTTCCCACTTGACTTTTGAAAGGACAGACGCTATAATAAACGAGCGTGCGTAAAAGACTGTTTTTTGTGCGCGCAAAAGCTGCAAAGCAATTATGTTGAACTAAAGCAGCCGTATGAAACCCCGTGGGACACACGGAGAAATCTATCAGGAGGTGAAATGGAATGCCAACATTCAACCAGTTAGTAAGAAAAGGCCGTGAGACTTCCGTAAAGAAATCTACCGCGCCGGCACTGCAGAAAAGCTACAATTCTCTGAGAAAGAAATCCACAGATATGTCTTCTCCTCAGAAGAGAGGTGTGTGCACAGCTGTTAAAACTGCTACACCGAAAAAACCTAACTCAGCTCTTCGTAAAATCGCCAGAGTTCGTCTTTCCAACGGAATCGAAGTGACAAGTTACATCCCAGGAGAAGGTCACAACCTTCAGGAGCACAGCGTTGTTCTGATCCGTGGAGGAAGAGTTAAGGACCTGCCAGGTACCAGATACCACATCATCCGTGGTACACTTGATACTGCAGGTGTTGCTAACAGAAAACAGGCCCGTTCTAAATACGGTGCTAAGAGACCGAAAAAGAAATAATTAAGTAAAACGAGTTCGAGATATATCTAGTATCACAAAAAAAAGCGAAATGTTGTGCGTTATTCCATAAATCCCCACGGCTGCGGATTTATAGAGAATTTACACGCGCGGACATACTGCAAATAAGTGTGAGTACCGATGATTTAATCGAATGATGGTTAAGGAGGGAAGTAACGTGCCACGTAAAGGACATACTCAGAAAAGAGATGTTTTAGCAGATCCGTTATACAATAACAAAGTGGTAACCAAGCTGATCAACAACATCATGCTGGATGGTAAGAGAGGCGTTGCCCAGAAAATCGTATACGGCGCATTTGCTAAAGTAGAAGAAAAAGCTGGAAAACCAGCAATCGAAGTATTTGAAGAAGCAATGAACAATATCATGCCGGTTCTTGAAGTAAAAGCAAGACGTATCGGTGGTGCTACTTATCAGGTACCGATCGAGGTAAGACCGGACAGACGTCAGGCTCTTGGCCTTCGTTGGCTGACCGCTTATTCTCGTAAGAGAGGCGAGCGTACCATGGAAGACAGACTGGCAAACGAGATTCTGGATGCATCTAACAACACAGGTGCTTCTGTGAAGAAGAAAGAAGAAGTTCATAAGATGGCAGAGGCTAACAAGGCATTTGCTCACTACAGATTCTAAGAGGAGGAAAATCCGTTGGCTGGAAGAGAATATCCATTAGAGAGAACCAGAAACATTGGTATTATGGCTCACATCGATGCAGGTAAAACAACCCTGACCGAGCGTATCCTGTACTATACCGGTGTTAACTACAAGATTGGTGATACTCACGAAGGAACTGCTACCATGGACTGGATGGAACAGGAGCAGGAGCGTGGTATCACAATTACTTCAGCTGCTACAACCTGCCACTGGACTCTGGAAGAGAACTGCAAGCCGAAACCGGGCGCTCTTGAGCACCGTATCAACATCATTGATACCCCAGGCCACGTTGACTTTACCGTAGAGGTAGAGCGTTCTCTTCGTGTACTGGACGGCGCTGTCGGCGTGTTCTGTGCAAAAGGTGGTGTAGAGCCTCAGTCTGAGAACGTATGGCGTCAGGCTGATACCTACAACGTACCGCGTATGGCATTCATCAACAAGATGGACATCCTTGGTGCTGACTTCTACAACGCTGTAGATCAGATCAAGACCAGACTTGGTAAAAATGCTATCTGCCTTCAGCTTCCAATTGGTAAGGAAGATGAGTTCAAGGGAATTATCGATCTGTTCGAGATGAAAGCTTACATCTACAACGACGATAAGGGCGATGATATCTCCATCGTTGATATCCCGGAAGATATGAAAGAAGACGCTGAGCTGTATCACACCGAGCTGGTAGAGAAAATCTGCGAGCTGGATGATGAGCTGATGATGCGTTATCTGGATGATGATATCCCGTCTGTAGACGAGATGAAAGCAGTTCTGCGTAAAGCTACCTGTGAGTGTACAGCTGTACCGGTATGCTGCGGTTCTGCATACAGAAACAAAGGTGTTCAGAAACTCCTGGATGCGATCCTTGAGTACATGCCGGCTCCGACCGATATCCCGCCAATCGAGGGTACCGATCTGGACGGAAACCCGATCGTAAGACATTCTTCCGATGAGGAGCCGTTCTCCGCACTGGCATTCAAGATTATGACAGACCCATTCGTTGGTAAGCTGGCATACTTCCGTGTGTATTCAGGAACCATGAACTCCGGTTCTTACGTACTGAATGCAACAAAAGATAAAAAAGAGCGTGTTGGACGTATCCTTCAGATGCATGCAAACAAACGTATGGAGCTGGACAAAGTTTACTCCGGTGACATCGCAGCTGCAATCGGATTCAAGTTCACCACCACAGGTGATACCATCTGCGACGAGCAGCATCCGGTAATCCTTGAGTCTATGGAGTTCCCGGAGCCGGTTATCGAGCTGGCTATCGAGCCTAAGACAAAAGCAGGCCAGGGCAAACTGGGCGAGTCCCTTGCAAAACTGGCTGAGGAGGATCCGACCTTCCGTGCACACACCAATCAGGAAACTGGTCAGACCATCATCGCTGGTATGGGTGAGCTGCATCTGGAAATCATCGTTGACCGTCTGCTTCGTGAGTTCAAAGTAGAGGCTAACGTAGGTGCTCCGCAGGTTGCATACAAAGAGACCATTACCAAACCGGCAGACATCGACAGCAAATATGCAAAACAGTCTGGTGGACGTGGACAGTATGGTCACTGTAAAGTTAAATTCGAGCCTATGGATGCAAACGGCGAAGAAATTTACAAATTCGAGTCTACCGTTGTTGGTGGAGCTATTCCGAAAGAGTATATCCCGGCTGTAGGCGAAGGTATCGAAGAGGCTATGAAAGCCGGTATCCTGGGAGGCTTCCCGGTAGTCGGCGTTCATGCAAATGTATACGACGGATCTTATCATGAGGTCGACTCTTCTGAGATGGCATTCCACATTGCTGGTTCTCTGGCATTCAAGGAAGCTATGCAGAAGGGTGCTCCGGTTCTTCTTGAGCCTATCATGAAAGTCGAAGTTTCCACTCCGGAAGATTACATGGGTGATGTTATCGGTGATATCAACTCCCGTCGTGGTCGTATCGAGGGTATGGATGACATCGGCGGCGGAAAGATGATCCGTGGATTCGTACCGCTGGCTGAAATGTTCGGTTACGCAACAGACCTTCGTTCGAAAACTCAGGGACGTGGTAACTACTCCATGTTCTTTGATAAATACGAGCAGGTTCCGAAAAACGTACAGGAAAAAGTTCTGTCTGCAAAAGCAAAATAATTTGAGAAACCGTACTGGTTGTGCAGTCCTTACCGGCTGCACAGCCTGAATGTATATCTTTTTCAAAGATTTCCCTTGCAAATAGGACAGAAATGCAATATAATCAGACTTAGCAGGTTTACGATTCAGGTGGGTTCCTGCCACCAATTTAGTCTCAAAAAAGCCCACTGGGCGCAATTTTAAGGAGGACATTTTAAAATGGCTAAAGCTAAATTTGAAAGAACAAAACCGCATTGTAACATTGGTACCATCGGCCACGTTGACCATGGTAAAACAACTCTGACCGCAGCTATCACAAAAGTACTTTCTACCAGAGTAGAAGGAAACACTGCTGAGAACTTCGAAGATATCGATAAAGCTCCGGAAGAGAGAGAGCGTGGTATCACAATCTCTACTGCACACGTTGAGTATCAGACAGAGAAAAGACACTATGCACACGTTGACTGCCCAGGCCATGCTGACTATGTAAAGAACATGATCACTGGTGCTGCACAGATGGACGGAGCTATCCTTGTAGTAGCTGCTACAGACGGTGTTATGGCTCAGACAAAAGAGCACATCCTTCTGTCCCGTCAGGTAGGTGTACCTTACATCGTTGTATTCATGAACAAATGCGATATGGTAGACGACGAAGAGCTGCTTGAGCTGGTAGACATGGAGATCCGTGAGCTGCTGAACGAGTATGACTTCCCGGGAGATGACACTCCGATCATCCAGGGTTCTGCTCTGAAAGCTCTGGAAGATCCGGCTGGCCCATGGGGAGATAAAATCATGGAGCTTATGGATGCAGTAGATAGCTGGATTCCGGATCCGCAGCGTGACACTGATAAAGATTTCATCATGCCTGTAGAGGACGTATTCACCATCACTGGTCGTGGTACTGTTGCTACTGGCCGTGTTGAGGCTGGTGTTCTTCATCTGAATGAGGAAGTTGAAATCGCAGGTCTGAAAGAAGAGACCAAGAAAACTGTTGTAACTGGTATCGAGATGTTCCGTAAACTCCTCGATGAGGCTCAGGCTGGTGATAACATCGGTGCTCTGCTTCGTGGTGTTCAGAGAACAGAGATCGAAAGAGGACAGGTTCTGGCTAAACCAGGTACCGTTCACTGCCATACCAAATTTACCGCTCAGGTATACGTTCTGACAAAAGACGAGGGTGGCCGTCATACTCCATTCTTCAACAACTATCGTCCGCAGTTCTACTTCCGTACAACTGACGTAACAGGTGTTATCACTCTTCCGGAAGGAACTGAGATGTGCATGCCTGGCGATAACGTAGAGATGACCATCGAACTGATCCACCCGATCGCTATGGATCAGGGTCTTACCTTCGCTATCCGTGAGGGTGGCCGTACCGTTGGATCAGGCCGTGTTGCTACTCTGATCGACTAATTTCGGTTATCTATGAGCAGTGCAAATTCGGAGAGTAATGACCGGTGGGAGCTTGCTCACACAAGGGCATTAGTCGGAGAATTTATAGGGCGACAGCCCGACCGAGATGGAGCGAAGCGAAATCGAGGAAAGCACTGCGGGAAATAAAATATAATTGTATCGAAAGATACTTGTGCTCAAACGTAAGAGACCTCGGCGCCGTAAGGCGGCCGGGGTTTTTCTGTTTTTAACCAAAAGAAACTTATCATATATAGCAGGATATGATATAATTTTATTAGTTGAAATAAAAGAGAATAAGAAAGGAAAAAAGGATGGACTACTTGGAGGCAATTGATGAAACCTCTTATTTATCAGTACCGAATGCAATGGAGAGAACTGCTGCAGTGCGTGGGAGTTGTGCCGGATAATATTTCTTCCATGGTACATGCGTTTGGAATTCGTTTGAAAAACAGGAGATATGGCATCCAGCATATGAAGCCTTTTGCCGATGCGGGGAACCGTATGTGCTTACCATGGAAAATCTGAAGGGTATTACAGAAGTACAGCCTGTCGGAACGTGTGTATACATTGTGGAAAACGAAATGGTATTCAGCTATCTTATGGAACAGGTGCAGGGAAAGTATGTGTCGCTGCTGTGTACGTCGGGACAGCCGCGGTATGCAGCATTAAAACTGATTTCGTTGATCGTACAGAGTGGGATTCCCATTTACTACAGTGGAGATCTTGAGCCGGATGGGATCGGAATTGCCGACAGACTCTGGCAGCGGTTCGGAAACAGAATCCAATTCTTTGGAATGTCACCAGAGGATTACCGGAACAGTCTTTCAAAAGAAGTATTTGGAGAAAATGGCAGAAAAAAGCTGGAACACATTTGGCACCCGTTATTAAGAGAAACGGCGGAACTGGTAAGGAAAACAGGAAAAGCGGGATATCAGGAAAATATTTTAAAAGAGCTTTCCGAGAAGCTTGTCGGATGTGATCAAAACCAGAATCTGTAAAATACGAATTGTGAATGATGGGAAAAGATAGAACAGAAAGGATTTTACCAGCATGATTACAAAGGCGGACATCAAACAGGAGACGAATTCCGTATCATATAACCGTGGAAAAAAGATTTATGAAGAACAGAAAGTGCATGCTTTTCAGGTACAGGAAATGAAAGATATTTTCGGATATCAACTGCATAAAATTACAGCTGTCGTAGACGGAAGCGGAAAAAATATGTATTGTGTCAGCGTTTCTGTAGATGAAGAAATGTCTGAAATTATGGAAGATGATTGTGATTGTCCGGCACATGAGCAGTACTGGGGATTGTGCAAACATTGTGTCGCTGTTTTGCTGTACTATCTTGAATGGCGGAAAAAGAGAGAAAAAACTGGAAGAAAAAGTGAGAAATGACGAAGAACATCAGGAACTGGAGCAGCTTCTTCGTGCTGTCGGCGTGAAAAAAGGAATGGAAGAATTCCAGGGAGAACATAAAATTGTCAGAAAAGTAGTAAAACCAACACCAAAAGCAGAGACAAGCCCCGGTTTTTCTGAACTGCTTTCACATTATGTGATGCGGGATCAGGTTGCTTTTCTGCCGAAAGCAAAAGCAGGTCAGGTTAAACTGGAAATTCATCTGGAGAGCCAGTTTGACGATTCCTTTCGGGCAGAATTTAAAATCGGAAGCAAAAGGATGTATGTATTAAAAAGTGTTTCCAAAATGACAGCAGCTGTAAAAAATATGGAAACGGTCAGCTACGGTGCGCAGCTTTCTTTTTTGCACTGTATGGATGCTTTTGAAGAAGAAAGCCGTCCGATGGTAGAATTTCTGAGTGCATATACCATGGAATGCGGCTCATGCTATCAGATAGGTACCGGCAGCTATGCGTCCTGTTTTGATGACCGTTATGTGATGATTTCTGTGCAGAATATGGATGAATTTTTTGAGGCTGTTGGCAGCCAGGAGTTCTTTTGTCGTACGAACTGGAGAGAAGAAAAACTGTGGCACTGCCAGGAGGGGATGCCGCAGTATGAAATGAAGCTTTTACGGAAAGCAGATGGCCTAAAGGTACAGATGTATGCGGATCCCATTTTTTATGGCAGAAAATATTTGTATTTTCTTTCAGAAAAAAATACAATTTACCGAATCCCAAGGGAAGAGATAGCAGAAGTCTGCGACTTCCTGGAATATATGGAGCGATGTCCGGACGGAGTCTGTGAAATTGCAAAAGAAGATATCCCGACCTTCTGCCAGGGACTTCTTCCGGTGTTGGAGGAACATTTTAAGGTAAAAAAAGAAGAAAAGCTGGAATTACAGCAGTATCTTCCGCCGCAGGTGGAATTTCAGATTTATCTGGATGCGCCGCAGCATGATATGATTACCTGCGAACTTCTGGCTGTCTATGGCGAGAAAAAATACAATGTTTTTGCAGATGCAAACGATATCCATCAGCTTTCCCATGGCCGTGATGTACGGAAAGAAGCGGCGGCAAACCAGCTCGTTCGATCTTGTTTCAGTGCCTATGATGCGCGGAAACATCAGATGCTTCTCCAGGGAGCCGATGAGATGTATGAGTTTTTAAGCAGCGGTATGGAAGATCTGCAGAAACTGGGCGAAATTTTTGTTTCTGACCGGTTAAAAGCGATCCGTGTCATCCCGTCCCCGAAAGTTTCTGTCGGTGTATCCCTCGCAGAAAATGTACTGGAACTTCATTTGAATCCGGGCAATTTTGGTATGGAGGAACTGGCAGAGATTCTTTCAAAATATGACCGGAAAAAGAAATTTTACCGCCTGAGGACCGGTGAATTTATGGATATGGACGAGGACGGTATCCGCGTTCTCTCGGAACTGCGGGAAAATCTGCAGATCTCCGAGGCAAAGCTGAAGAGCGGCGAGATCACAATTCCGAAATACCGAGCACTCTACCTCGATACCCGTTTAAAAGAGCAGGATGATCTTCAGGTTGAGAAAAACCGCGAGTTCCGTATGCTGATCCGAAATATGAAAACTGCAGAGGAGAACGATTTTGAACTTCCGGACAATCTGCAGGCACAGCTCCGTGAATATCAGAAAACAGGATTCTGGTGGCTGAAAACCTTATGCCAGAACGGCTTTGGCGGTATTCTGGCGGATGATATGGGACTTGGAAAGACGCTGCAGACCATCGCCTTTCTCTTATCTGAAATGCAGGAAGCACCCGAAGATGCAAATCGTCGTTCTTTGATCGTTGCACCGGCATCTCTCGTCTATAACTGGGAGAGCGAATGTGCCCGCTTTGCTCCGGAGCTGCAGACGAGACTCGTCGCCGGCACACAGGAACAGAGGAAAGAGATGATCCAAAATGCCGGTATGCAGGATATTTTGATTACCTCGTACGATTTGCTCCGCCGCGATATCGAACTGTATCAGGATCTCCCGTTCTTCTGCGAGATCATTGATGAGGCGCAGTTCATCAAAAATCACGCAACGCAGGGAGCAAAAGCTGTGAAAACGATCCATGCATCGTTCCGCCTGGCATTAACCGGAACACCGGTAGAAAACCAGTTAAGTGAACTATGGAGCATCTTTGATTATCTGATGCCGGGATTCCTCTATGGATATCAGAAATTCCGCGAGCAGTTTGAACTTCCGATTGTGCGAAACGGCGACGAAGAAAGATTAGAACGTCTGCAAAAGATGATCCGTCCGTTTATTCTGCGCCGTCTGAAGAAGGAAGTGCTGAAGGATCTGCCGGATAAAATTGAGAAAAATATGGCTGCTGCATGGAACAGAAGCAGAAGGAGCTGTATCATGCACATGCCCAGCGGCTGGCGCTTATGCTGCAGAACCAGACAGAGGAAGAATTTGCCGATTCCAGGTTCCAGGTGCTCTCTGAACTGACGCGGCTGCGTCAGCTCTGCTGTGATCCTGCGCTTGTTTACGAAAATTACGAAGGCGGTTCGGCAAAACTCGATCTCTGCATCGAGCTGATTCAGAGTGCCGTGGAATCCGGCCACAAAATCCTGCTGTTCTCCCAGTTCACTTCGATGATCGAGATCCTGACCGCGCGTCTGCAGGAAGAAAGCATCAGCTACTTTGTCCTGCAGGGAAGCACGAAAAAAGAGCAGCGTGCACAAATGGTGGAACAGTTCAACCGGGATGACACGTCTGTATTCTGTATTTCCCTAAAAGCAGGCGGAACCGGCCTGAACCTGACCGGCGCGGATATCGTCATCCATTACGATCCATGGTGGAATGTTGCAGTTGAAAATCAGGCGACAGACCGTGCACATCGTATTGGGCAGAAAAATGTTGTGACGGTATACAAATTGATTGCAAAAGGAACCATCGAGGAAAAAATCATCAAGCTTCAGCAGAGGAAAAAAGAGCTGGCGGAAGAGAGCCTTTCCGGTGATGAAATTAAGACAGCATCCTTTCAGAGAGAGGAACTGCTTGAGCTTTTGGAAGAACGGTTCTGAAACCGCAAAAAGCAGAAAAAGATTTGATGTAAGGACGAAATGCAGCAGCAATGCAGGAAAATATAAAAGGGATACGTTTCTGTCATACCCTGAAAACGGGCGGACAGGAAACGTATCCCTTTTACAGTAATAGTCTATTCAAAACCAATCTTACAGAAGCTGAATATTCATCACATCCATCACCTCTCGTGTCTCCATCGGCCATACCGAGCACTGTACCTCTCCGATGTGCGCTTTGCGCAGGAAAAACATACAGATACGGGACTGTCCGATACCGCCGCCGATTGTCTGCGGGAGAGTGCCGTTCAGAATGGATTTCTGGAAGGGAAGCTTCGCGCGGGACTGGCATCCGCATTCCTTTAACTGGGCGCGGAGAGCATCTGCGTTGACGCGGATACCCATGGAGGAGAGCTCAAGAGCGATGTCAAGCACTGGATAATAAACGATCAGGTCGCCGTTTAAGGACCAGTCGTCGTAGTCCGGGGAACGTCCGTCCTGACGCTCTCCGGAAGCAAGCACGCCGCCGATCTGCATAATAAAGACAGCACCTTTTTCTTTGGTGATTGTATACTCTCTTTCCTTTGGAGTCAGATCCGGATAGCGATCCTCAAGTTCCTGGGAAGTGATAAAGAAAATTTCATCCGGCAGAATGGTTTCGATGTAGTCGTACTGGTCTGCCATATGTTTTTCCGTGTTTTTCAGTGCCTCATAGATATCTTTTACGGTACTCTTTAAGAAATCAAGATTGCGTTCTTCCGGGGACATGATTTTTTCCCAGTCCCACTGATCCACGTAAACGGAGTGAATGTTGTCGGTCACCTCGTCCTGGCGGATGGCGTTCATATCGGTGTAGATGCCTTCTCCCTCAGAGAAGCCGTATTTGTGAAGTGCGTACCGTTTCCATTTTGCCAGAGACTGAACAATTTCAGCGGTTTTCTTGGTACCCTGATCCTTTAACTCAAAAGAAACCGGGTGTTCTACGCCATTCAGATTGTCATTCAAGCCGGTTTCCGGCTGTACAAAAAGTGGAGCTGTTACACGGAGCAGATGCAGACGATGTGTCAGCTCATGCTGGAAATAATCCTTTACTGTTTTAATCGCCACCTGTGTATCGTGGAGGTTTAATGCAGATTTGTAACCCTGCGGAATAATAATTTCTCCCATTACTTTAAAACCCTCTTGTTTTAGATTTGCTTTTCGAATCATGCCTTCTCAAAAAGCTTCAAATTTAGTTTACCATGTTTTCCCTGGAAAGCAAGGAAAAGATACGAAAAAACCAAAGATAGTAAAGAATTTTTTCGACATATTTTCCTTGCTGAATTTCTCCCCGGAAATACGAAATTTTCCGAAAATCAGAGCGCTTATGAAAGAGGTGGAATTATTCGGAAACCCACTGGCGCAGAAACGCTGCGGACTGTTCGATGAACGATAACTGATCCGGCGCATCGAAATGCTCGATGGCGAGATAACCGTCATAATCGCACGCTTCTAAATCTGTAAGAAGCTTTGCCATCGGCAGATATCCCGTTCCGGCCGGTGTCTGGCCAAGGCGCGGCAGAAACGTCCGTGAACGAGCGGACTTTCGGCACGATCCTTACAGTGAACATGGACAATATAATCCTTCAGAAGCCAGGCAGCATACGAAACATCCTCATCACTGAAAGCAAAATTTCCGATATCAAGCGTATACCGCAGCCCCGGCACGTGCTCCATAAACCAGAGCAGCGGATATGTGCGTGCAAACGGCTGTAAAAACCGTCAAAGTCCTCTAAGGTAATCGAAACGCCACGTAAAGCCGCATATTCGGCGAGTGAGGAAAGCGCATGTACCATATTTTGAATCGATTTGTTTTCGGCCATAAAAGTACTCGTTGCCTCATAGGTGCTGCTGCAGGCTGCAAGCTCTGCCGCTTCGGCAGTTTCAAGCGCGCCTGCAACAAACAGGACACGCGAAACCTGCTGCGATGCCGCAGTATCGAGCATCTGCTGTGCTCTGCCAAGATCCGTATCATGGGAAAAATCAAAGGTTTCATGCATACAGCTGATCACCAGCCCCGCATCGGAAAGCATCGGGGCAATGACCTCTCTTTCTGATGCAAACAGACTGTAGTTCATCTCAACAGCCGAAATTCCCTGCTCCCTGCAGAACGCGAGCACTTCCGGAATCGTCTTACCGGACTGCTCACACGCCTGTAGAATGTGTTCGTAAAAAACGGAAAGCTTTCTCATATAACATTTCCTCCTGATTTATGCAATGTGTACGCAGATTCCATCCGTGTATTGCAGAACATTTTTGATCGTGAAATCAGACCCCTGTTTTGAAAAAATCAAACGGGATACAGATATCGGTAAACTGCAGCTGCTATTTTTGGTGTGAAGAAAGATACACTTCCTCCGTAGATGGATTCACCCATGCATTATCCAGTGGTGCCGGTCTTCGTACTACAGGAACGCACCAGCGCACCCCATTTTTGATAATCTTCTGAATCACCGGCATATGGTAAATGGGGTATTCCTCGTGTCCCGGCTGAAAATAGAAAATTTTGCCCAGCCCACGTGTAAAGGTGCATCCGCTGCGGAACACCTCACCGCCTGCAAACCATCCCGTAAATACCACATCATCCGGTTTAGGAATATCAAAAAACTCCCCATACATCTCTTCCTCCGGAATATCCACCCATGCCGGAATTCCCTGCGCGATCGGATGGGTCGGACACGTACAGAACAGTCTCTCACGATCCCCATGCCGCCACCGAAGCGTCATACTTGTTCCGAGAAGCTTCCGCATAATCTTGGAATAATGCCCTGAATGCAGAACTACCAGCCCCATTCCGGCCAGCACATGACGCCGAACCCGCTCGGCCACATCGTCCGAGAACTCCTCCTGCAGCATATGATTCCAGAACACCAGCACATCGGTATTTGCCAGCACTTCTTCCGTCAGCCCATGCTCCTTCTCGTCAAACACAGCCGTCCGAACCGAAAGCTCCTCCTCTTGTCTCAGAAACTTTGCAATACAGGTGTGAATCCCGTCCGGATAAATCTCTTTCACTTTCTCCTGCGTCCGCTCATGCTGAAACTCATTCCAGACCGTAACTCGTATCATTCGTCCATCCTCCTTCTATAAGAAAAAAATGTATCATTTTCAAAAAGTTATCGATAGCAAATCTTGAAAATAATGAAAAAAGCAGTGTTGCAGAGTGAGAATTGTAAAAAACAGATGGAAAGGCGTACCAGGGTACGACGAAAATCTGTGAAGCAGTCGTTCACACTCTGCGGTACTGAATTTTTGCGTTATTTTCTGGCCTTACTATAAATTATACTCGTGCTATACCAATATTTCAATTCACAAATTCCTTGACATCCCCTCCGAAATCCCGTATACTAAACAATGCGCAGCCGGGGAGATAGCGGTGCCCTGTACCCGCAATCCGCTACAGCGGGGGTGATGCCAATCCGAGGGCTCTTTCATTGCGAAGCTGCCTTCTATAAGTGACGTTGACGTCTGGGTCTTACGCAACAGGACTCCATGAACCGTGTCAGGGCAGGAATGCAGCAGCACTAAGTGGAATCTCCTGTGTGCCGTGAGGGTGCCTGGGCCGAGTAGGCTGTAGGAGTAACGTTTGTGGTGAGAGTTCGAAGTGCGGCGCGCATAAAAAAGAAAATCCAAGGAAGCCTGAACCACAGACTTCCTTTTTTCGTACAAAAAATAGAAACTCCCGCGCTTTCTTCCCCCGAACTATTGTGAGAACGAAAAAAATAGGGTATAATGTAAACATTCCATAATACTGCCAAGAAACAAGAAGCAGTCGTGAAAATCTAATAAAGAACAGGATGGGAAAAGTCATATGTTAAGAATTGGTCTGTTAACAAGCGGCGGAGACTGCCAGGCATTAAATGCGACCATGCGCGGAGTCGTAAAAGGCCTTGCAAACAATGTAAAAGATCTCGAAGTATACGGATTCATGAACGGCTATAAAGGCCTCATCTACAGCGATTACCGCATGCTCAGTGCAAAAGATTTTTCCGGTATATTAACACAGGGAGGAACTATTCTCGGAACCTCACGTCAGCCGTTCAAGCTGATGCGTACCCCGGATGCAAACGGTCTGGACAAAGTGGAAGCAATGAAGCATACCTACCACAAGCTCCTTCTGGACTGCCTTGTCATTCTTGGCGGAAACGGAACCCAGAAAACAGCAAACCTCTTGAGAGAGGAAGGACTGAATATTATCCATCTTCCGAAAACCATCGATAATGATATCTACGGAACGGATATGACCTTCGGTTTCTACAGTGCCGTCAATATTGCATCCGATGCGATCGACTGCATCCATACAACAGCCTCCTCTCACCAGAGAGTTTTTATCGTAGAGGTTATGGGTCATAAAGTAGGCTGGCTGACTCTGTACGCCGGAATCGCAAGCGGCGCAGACGTTATCCTGATTCCGGAAATTCCATACGATATTGAAAAAGTATGCGAGGCCATCAACAGACGAAAAGAGCGCGGAAGCGGATTCACCATTCTTGCCGTTGCCGAGGGTGCAATTGCAAAAGAAGACGCAGCACTTCCGAAGAAAGAGCTGAAAAAACGTCAGGAAGAAATCGCAAAGAAATACCCGTCCGTATCCTACAAGATCGCAGAAGAGATCGAGGCAAAGACAGGCATGGAAATCCGCGTCACCGTACCGGGCCACATGCAGCGAGGCGGCAGCCCGTGTCCGTATGACCGTGTCCTTTCCACAAGACTCGGATCCGAGGCAGCACAGCTTATTCTGGACAAACAGTACGGCTACATGGTCGGAATGGTCAACGGAAAAGTAAAGAAAATTCCGCTGGGCGAGTGCGCCGGAAAATTAAAGACCGTAGATCCGAATGCACAGGAAGTCCTGCAGGCAAAACGGATGGGAATCAGCTTCGGCGATTGATGCGTTCCCGAAAAAGGCAAGGAAAAAGAACGGAGGCCTTAAAGCAAGAAGAACAAGGTCTCCGTTCTTCTGTTGCACTGCTGTCTAAAAGAAACTGCCGGCGGCAGGCTTCCATGCCGATGCAATAAAAGGAGAAAAATTTTATGAGCTATACTGCTCTGTACCGAAAATTCCGTCCTTCCACCTTTGAGGATGTAAAAGGACAGGATCACATTGTAACAACATTAAAAAATCAGATCCGCGCGGACCGCATCGGTCATGCGTACCTGTTCTGCGGAACCCGCGGAACAGGAAAACGACGATCGCCAAGATTCTCGCCCGTTCGGTCAACTGCGAACATCCCGTGGACGGAAGCCCGTGCAACGAATGTCCGACGTGTAAGGCGATTCTGGCGGGCGTTTCCACGAACGTCATCGAGATCGACGCGGCATCGAACAACGGTGTCGACAACATCCGTGAAATCCGTGAGGAGGTAGCCTACCGGCCGACACAGGGACGGTATAAAGTCTATATCATCGACGAGGTGCATATGCTTTCTACCGGAGCGTTCAATGCACTCTTAAAAACCCTGGAGGAGCCGCCGTCCTATGTCATCTTCATTCTGGCGACCACAGAGGCAAACAAAATCCCGGTGACGATCCTTTCCAGATGCCAGCGGTACGATTTCCGCCGCATCACGATCGATACCATCGCGGCGCGTCTTAGTGAACTGATGGAAAAGAGGGCGTGGACGTCGAAGAAAAAGCCATCCGCTACGTCGCAAAGGCGGGCGACGGCTCCATGCGAGACGCGTTAAGCCTCCTGGACCAGTGCATCGCCTTCTACCTCGGCAGAAGCTGACGTACGATAAAGTCCTTGAAGTTCTCGGAACTGTTGATACCGAAATCTTCAGCCAGATGCTCCGCACGATCCTCGCCGGGGATGTAACGGGAAGCATCCGCACGCTGGAAACCCTTTTAAACCGCGGAAAAGAGCTGGGACAGTTCGTTACCGACTTTACGTGGTATCTGCGGAATCTGCTGTTGGTAAAAAGCGCAGATGAAACCGAAGAACTGCTCGACGTCTCTACAGAAAACCTGAAGCTCTTAAAAGAAGAGAGCACGATGGTAGACGATGAGACGCTGATCCACTATATCCGCGTTTTATCCGAGCTCTCCGGCCAGCTCCGCTATGCGGCGCAGAAGCGCGTGCTCGTCGAGGTGGCGCTCGTCAAACTCTGCAAACCGCAGATGGAGCAGAACCTCGAATCCGTGCTGGAGCGTCTTAGGATTCTCGAAGAAAAAATGGAGCGCGGAATCCCGATGATGGTGACAAATGCACCGGGAGCAGGAAACGGCAGTGCAGGAGGCTCCGGAGCGGCCGGAGACGGCTATGCGGCGGCAGAAACACCGCAGAGTGCACCGGCACCAGTGAAAGCCGCACCGGCGGATTTACAGCGCATCAGCGCGTCCTGGAAGGCAATTGTCGGCCAGACAAGCGGCATGTTCCGCCAGTTTCTGCAGAGCGCCGTTCCGAAATACAACAGCGAGACGGGCGACGCCAAACTGTTTGTTGAGTTTGCAGACCAGCTCGCATCCATCTACGTTGAGCGGCCGGAGGCAGCCGATGAGATCCGCACCATTATTGAACAGATGACTGGAAAAACCGTAGAGGTCCAGCTCATTTTAGCAGACCAGCATGCAAACGCCGCGCTCTCCACGATTTCCGTGGATGATGCACTGACGCAGGCGATTCATGGAATCCCGGTCGAGGAGGACGACGAGAGCGACTTCGACGACGGGGAAGAATAAATTAAAAACAAATTTTTCAGGAGGATATTACCATGGCAAAAAGAGGAGGATTCCCGGGAGGAATGCCGGGCAACATGAACAATCTGATGAAGCAGGCTCAGAAAATGCAGAAGCAGATGGAAGAGAACCAGAAAGCACTGGAGGAGAAAGAGTTCACTGCGACAGCAGGCGGCGGAGCGTAGAAGTAACCATTTCCGGTAAAAAAGAAGTAACCAAAGTTAAAATCAGCGAAGATGCCGTAGATCCGGACGACGTAGAAATGCTCGAGGATCTGATCATGGCAGCAACCAACGAAGCACTGCGCAAAGTTGAGGACGAGGCAGCCAAAGCTATGGGCAAACTTGCCGGCGGACTCGGCAGCATGGGCGGAGGATTCCCGTTCTGATGGATTACTACAGCGGATACATCAATCAGTTGATCGAGCAGCTGTCCCATCTGCCTGGCATCGGTGTGAAAACCGCACAGCGACTGGCCTTTCATATTATGAATATGCCGGCCGACCAGGCAAAACGGCTGGCCGATTCGATCACAGAAGCAAAATCCCACGTCCAGTACTGCAAGTGCTGCCAGACCCTGACCGACAAAGAGCTGTGCCCGATCTGCGCAAATGTCAAGCGCGACCACAGCGTGATCATGGTGGTGGAGACGACGCAGGATCTTGCGGCATATGAAAAAACCGGAAAATACGACGGCGTTTACCACGTCCTGCACGGGGCCATCTCCCCGATGCTGGGGATTGGGCCGGACGACATCCGGTTAAAAGAGCTGATGCAGCGCCTCCAGGGCGATGTCTCGGAGGTTATCGTTGCCACGAACTCCAGCCTGGAGGGCGAGACAACGGCCATGTACATCAGCAAGCTGATCAAGCCGACCGGCATCAAGGTGACGCGGATTGCAAGCGGCGTTCCGGTGGGCGGCGATCTGGAAAATATTGATGAAGTCACCCTTCTGCGTGCGTTAGAGGGCAGAACGGAGCTGTAATTATGGGCAGAAAAAAAGTGACATCCAGTGATGTCGCAGCAGCCTCAGGCGTATCCCAGGCGACGGTCTCCATGATCCTGAACCGGCGGGAAAACGTTTCGTTCTCGCGGGAAACAGTAGAAAAAGTGGAGGCGGCGGCAAAAGAGCTGGGCTACCAGATTCCGCGGCGGAAGATGAGAAGAGAGTCGAACGGCAACAAGCTGATCGTCGTCTTCTGTCCGACGCTGACGAATCCTTACTATGTGATGCTGCTGCACGGCATCGAAGAAGTTGCAAAAGAGAAGAATTACGGGGTATTTGTCTGCAATACGCAGAGGGACCTGAAAATCGAAGAGAATTATCTTCGGATGATGAAGAGTGTGCGCCCGCGCGGAATTATCTACACCTGCAATCCGAGCAGAAGCTGCAAGGAAAAAGTGGAGGAGCTGGCCGCGGAGATTCCGCTTGTCATCATCAACAACCGAGAAGAGCTGCTGGAAATTGATGCGGTCGAGCTGAACAATGCAAAACCCGGCAGGCTGATGGCACGCCACCTGCTGGAACTGGGACACCGGCATGTGGCGTTTGTTTCACCTCCGCTGACTTCCAAACAGGGCCAGCGCCTGAAACGCGTGGAGGGCTTTGTGCGCGAGTTTGAGGAGGCAGGATACGGCGACGGCGTGATCGTCAAATCGGCGGATGAGGACCTCGACGAGGTGATCCCGAGCATGGATTCTGAGTACAAGATGGGCTATTATCTGACGAAGGAACTGCTGCGGGAGGACAAGAACCTTACGGCAATCGTCGGCATGAATGATATGATCGCGTTCGGGATCATGGACGCCGTGCTCGAGAGCAAACTGCGCATTCCGGCGGATATTTCCGTAGTGGGATGTGACAACACCGTCTATTCCAGCTTCCGCTCGATTTCCCTGACGACGATCGACCACTATGTGCCATTGAAGGGCCGCGATGCGTGCGATATCATCCTGCGGAAAATCCAGTCTCTTCGGGAAAGCCAGGACGGCAATGAACCCTTAAGCACGTATCATGTCGAGTATGAGCCGAAACTGATCGTGCGGCGCAGCACTTCGTATGCAAGAACCGAAAAATTAAAAAAATAAATAGGACGGCTGAAATTATTATTAATAATTTTGAATAAAACAGCTCCGACGCAAACCGGGAAAACACAAAGAAAAGGAAAAACCGGAAAAATGAGAAAAAATCCGCCAGAGTAATTTATAAAATAGTATTTATAAATAATAAAATTAATTAATAAAAGTGAGGCCGACTTGACGGAAAAACCAAACATATCTATACTGGAGATAACAGAAAAACGGAGCCGTTCTGCGGAAAACAACAGGCCCCGAAACCTTACGAAAGTATGAATATGGGAGGAAAAACAACATGAGATTTTTCATCGACACAGCAAAAGTAGAGGACATTAAAAAAGCAAACGACATGGGCGTTATCTGCGGCGTTACCACCAACCCGTCCCTGATCGCAAAAGAAGGACGTGACTTCAAAGAGGTCATCAAAGAGATCACCGAGATCGTAGACGGACCGATCAGCGGCGAGGTAAAAGCTACCACAACAGATGCAGAAGGCATGATCAAAGAAGGCCGTGAGATCGCAGCCATCCATCCAACATGGTTGTTAAAATCCCGATGACCGTAGAAGGACTCAAAGCTGTTAAAGTTCTGAGCGCAGAGGGCATCAAGACAAACGTAACCCTGATCTTCTCCGCAAACCAGGCACTTCTGGCTGCAAGAGCAGGTGCAACTTATGTTTCCCCATTCCTTGGAAGACTCGATGACATCAGCACCCGCGGCGTTGATCTGATCCGTGAAATCGTTGAGATCTTCGACGTAGCCGGCATCGACACCGAGATCATCGCAGCAAGCGTCCGCAACCCGATCCACGTAACCGACTGCGCACTGGCTGGTGCAGACATTGCAACTGTTCCATACAACGTAATCGTACAGATGACCAAACATCCTCTGACCGACGCCGGAATCGCAAAATTCCAGGCTGACTACAAAGCTGTATTCGGCGAATAAGACCTAAACATGATTGCATAAAAGCTGGAAATATGGTATTGTGAACAAAGTGAACAATAGCGATATTTCCAGCTTTTGATTCCGATTCAACTAAACAAGGAGAAAAGACATGAACAAGTTAGAACTTCAGAAGACGGCCAATGAGATCCGCAAAGGGATCGTCAGCGGCGTTCATGCAGCAAAGGCCGGCCATCCGGGCGGATCTCTGTCTGCAGCCGATATTTTCACGTATCTGTATTTTGAAGAAATGAACGTGGATCCGAAAAATCCAAAAGATCCGGACCGCGATCGTTTTGTACTTTCGAAAGGCCACACAGCGCCGGGACTCTACGCAGCACTGGCTGAAAAAGGTTACTTCCCGAAAGAAGACCTGCTGACCTTCGTCACCTTGGCTCTTACCTGCAGGGACATCCGGATATGAAACATATCCCGGGCGTTGATATGTCAAGCGGTTCCCTCGGACAGGGAATCTCCGCAGCAGTCGGAATGGCACTCGGTGCAAAACTGCAGAACAAAGCATTTCGTGTTTATACACTTCTTGGCGATGGTGAAATCCAGGAAGGTCAGGTCTGGGAGGCAGCCATGTTTGCCGGAGCAAAACATCTGGACAACCTCGTTGTGATCGTAGACAACAACGGACTTCAGATCGACGGAAACGTAGCAGATGTCAACAGCCCGTACCCGATCGACAAAAAATTCGAGGCATTCAACTTCCACGTAATCAACGTAGCGGACGGCAACGATTTCGATCAGCTGAAAGCTGCATTTGATGAGGCGCGCACCGTAACAGGCATGCCGACCGCCATCATCACAAAGACCGTAAAAGGAAAAGGCGTTTCCTTCATGGAGAACCAGGTAGGCTGGCACGGAAAAGCTCCGAACGATGAAGAGTACGCAATTGCTATGGCAGAACTGGAAAAGGCAGGTGAAGCGTTATGTCAGAAGTAAAGAAAATCGCAACAAGAGAAAGTTACGGTAATGCACTGGTTGAACTTGGCGCAGAGCATGACAATCTGATCGTACTCGACGCTGACCTTGCAGCAGCAACCAAGACCGGTGTGTTCAAAAAAGCATATCCGGACCGTCACATCGACTGTGGTATCGCAGAATGTAATATGATGGGAATCGCTGCCGGCCTTTCCACCACAGGCATCGTTCCGTTCGCAAGCACCTTCGCAATGTTTGCCGCAGGCCGTGCGTTTGAGCAGGTGCGCAACTCCATCGGATACCCGCATCTGAACGTAAAAATCGGTGCTACCCATGCCGGAATTTCCGTAGGAGAAGACGGCGCAACACATCAGTGCAACGAGGATATCGCCCTGATGAGAACCATCCCGGGCATGGTCATCCTGAACCCGGCAGATGATGTAGAGGCAAAAGCCTGCGTGAAAGCAGCTTATGAATACAACGGACCGGTTTACCTTCGTTTCGGACGTCTGGCAGTGCCGGTGATCAACGACAGACCGGATTACAAATTTGAGCTCGGAAAAGGCGTTGTTCTCCGTGAAGGCAAGGATGTCACCATCGTTGCAACAGGCCTTTGCGTAAGCTCCGCTCTGGAAGCAGCAGAGAAACTTGCAGCAGACGGCATTGATGCAAGATCATCAACATCCACACCATCAAACCGCTGGATGAGGAGCTGATCGTTGCAGCAGCAAAAGAGACCGGCAAAGTCGTAACCGTAGAAGAACACTCCGTGATCGGAGGACTTGGAAGCGCAGTCTGCGATGCACTGGCAGAAAAATGCCCGGTTCCAGTGAAGAAAATCGGTGTACAGGACGTCTTCGGAGAGTCCGGCCCGGCAGTCGCTCTTCTTGCAAAATACAAACTCGACGGCGAGGGCGTTTACGAGCAGGTAAAAGAGTTCTATAAATAAGATTTTTCGAAATAACTGACAAAAGAAAACAGGCAGAGGCCACACCGGAAAACGGTGTAGTCTCTGCCTGTTTTGTTGTCTGCAGTTTTTCTTAAAGCAGAAGTTCGCTTGTCCCAGCCGCCTCAAGTTCCCGGCAGGCGAGCAGGATTCCCTGCGAGATGGATTCCGCCATATGGAAAATCGTGGCAAGCCGGGTTGTCTGCAGAAGAAGCTGTTCAAAACTGCCCGATACATTCACAATGCCTGTGATAAAAATATCCCCGACCTCGGGCAGCGTCTTCCCTGCCCCCGCGCCCGGCCGGATCGCCCCGTTTCCGATCGTGATGTATCCCTGATGACGCCGCGAACCAAGCGAAGCATCGATCGCAACGAGCAGTGCCTCCGGGTGGCGGGAATGGATGTACGAAATCCGGTCCGGTAGATTCAGGGCGTGCACCGGGTCATCCAGCGTTCCATAGACATGAAAAACGCGGCTGCAGTACGGCGAAAGCTGGTACCCGATCAGCGGTCCTAAGGAATCCCCAGTGATCCGGTCGCTTCCGATGCAGAGAAATACCAGTTCACGGAACATGCGTCCGTCCTTTTGAATGCAGTAAGAAAACAGCGACGCCAGCTCTTCGCTGGCGCTGCGGCTTCGCTCATTGATGTAGTAAACTTCGGCGTCTTTTTTTCGAAACATGACCGGTACCTGCCTTTCAGAAGAATCATCCACAGTTTAACCGTATATGGTATAAACTATTCCTGCAATGAAAAAAACATGACATGCCCTCCGGTGCAGAAAAACGGGAAAACAGTCGGAAAAAACCGTGACAGCCCTGCCCCAAAACGATCTTTTTCGCGGAACATCCGTGATAAGTAGGCAAAAAGGGGTGAAAAGCATGATTGAGATTGTCTATAAAGAAAACAAAGAGCAGGCGAACGGCAACGAGGGATACTTTCATCTGCCGAAAAATATTCGCCAGGTCGGGGATACGAACGGCAGGGAGCGGATTTATCTGGAAGATTATGTCGGAACCTTTCTGAAAAATATTTTTCCGCACCGGAGGGACGTGCGGCGATGCTGTTCGGTGAATTTAAGTGGGCGGACGGAATTTCCTACTTCTTTATCCGCAGCGCGGCCGCGATTCATACGATGGAACCGGCGCCGGATCACCTGGTCTTCGATGATGCGGTATGGACGGAAGTCCACGATGTGATGGAAAAATATTTCAAAAACCAGCAGATCCTCGGCTGGGCACTTTCTCTTCCGGGATACGGGGAGGATCTGAATGAACAGATCATCCGAGCGCATCTGAACCACTTCGGCGGAAATGACAAGACGCTGTTCCGCGTCAACGGACAGGAAAAAGAGGAAACCTTTTATACGTACGAGGGCGGCACCCTGCGGAGCACGGGAGGCTTTTACATTTATTATGAAAAGAATGAGCCGATGCAGTCGTATCTGATCGATCAGAATCAGAACCGGTCGATCGAAAACGGAGAGAGCGTGCCTGACCGCGCTGTCAGCGATTTTCGGAAGATGATTGAGGAGAAGAGCGGGGAGGAGCCGGAACACGATCACAGAAAGCCGATCCTCTATGCGATGACAGCATGCGCGGCAGCGGCGCTTCTTGTGACGGTGACGCAGAAATACGGAGATGCACTGCCGTTTCCGGGGAAAACTAAGGAGCAGACGGTAGCAGTGGCGGGAAACGTACAGGGAGAGAAGACACAGACGGCGGAGAGTGCAGCGGAAGCGTCAGCGGCGGAAGAGGGAAACACAGGGGAAAATACTTCGGCACCGGAAAGCACAGGAACGGAACTGGAAACGGAAAATGAGAGCGGGAGCGCGGCGGTAAGTGAGGAGCAGAATTTATCCGGAACGGATCCGGCAGGCAGCGGAGAGCAAAGCACATCCGGCGGGGAGCAGACTGGTGCAGCGGAGAACAATACCGGTACGGCGCAGACAGATCCAGCACCGGGAGCAGAGCCATCGTCCGCCCCGGGAACTGCTTCCGGCAGTGAGACGGCAGAAACCGCCGCGCAGGTCTGGCAGGAGTACACCGTACAGAAGGGGGACAGCCTCTCGAAAATCAGTGAGAGATATTACGGAACGATGAGCAGAGTGAAAGATATCTGCGAACTGAACCAGATCGCGGTGGAAGATCTCATATATGCGGGGCAGAAAATATACCTCCCAAAATAGAGAAAAATATGGTACACTAGAGCGGAATCAAACTGCGGCCGAAAGGGCGGCAGAAAATAAGTCCGAAAAGAACATAAGGGGAATGAAAATGGACGGAAAAAACAGAGAAGAACAGGAGAACGGAGCAAAAGTCCGGGATCTTGAGGAGTATAAAGCAGAAAACAGAAAAAGAAAACGCAGACGCCGGATCACCGTCGGAATCCTTGCGGGAGCCATTCTCGCAGCCGGAATCGGTACAGGGGTATGGATTCAGCTGCGTACTTTTCAGGGATACGACACGGTACAGGCAACAGAGACCGAAGACACCGATACGTATATGTTTCAGAAATCCGGAAATAAGATCGTGCGCTACGGTATCGACGGCATCGAACTGCGCGACCGGAAAAATCAGACCCTCTGGAGCGATCATTATACCATGGAAAATCCGCAGATGATATCCTGCGGCGATGCAATTGCCATTTATGATAAAAACGGAACGAAAATTGTTGTATACGATGCCGATGGAAAGGCCGGCGAAATTACCGCGTCGTATCCGATCGTGAAAGCATCCGTTGCAGGCCAGGGCGTCGTTGCGGCAATTCTGGAAAATAACGGGGAGAGCTGGATCAAATACTATAATACCGATGGAACGGAGATCGCCTCCTCCCACCCGAACATGGACAGTCCGGGCTATCCGATGGATCTCTCGCTTTCTTCGGACGGACTCTGGATGGCGGTTTCCTACGCTTACGAAGACGGCGGCAAGATGAAATCACAGGTCGCTTTCTACAATTTCGGAAGCAGGGGTGAGGATCTGGTGGACAACCTTGCAAGCTCATCGAGCTATACCGATATGCTGTGCCCGCAGATCGAAACCGCGGGAACATCCTTCTGGGTTGCCTTTTTTGATAATGGCTTCCGCATCTATGAAGGAACGAGCAAGCCGAAAGAGACAGTGAGCGTATCAGAAGATGGAGAAATTTTAAGCTGCGCGTATGCAGACGACCGCGTGGTTCTGGTTCTGCGCGGGGAGAGTGACGATCATCCGTACCGGATGAAAATCTACAATCTGAAAGGAAAACAGCTTGCGGATGAAAATCTGGATTTCTATTACCAGAATCTTCAGATAGAAGAAAAACAGATTCTGCTGACGAACCGGCAGGAGCTGTGTGTATATACCTTAAATGGAAGAAAGAAGTACAGCGGAGTGGTCAGCGAAACACAGATTCACGAGATCCTCGGCATGGGGCAGAACCGGTATCTGCTCGCGGAGGAGGACGGCGTTTCGATGATCCGGCTGAAATAGGAGAAGAAAAACATGAATTGGCTGAGATACGTATTACTTGCGGTGTGTATTCTTTCCGCGCTGGCTGGATATCGAAAGGGGCTGGTCCGGACAGTGCTGTCCATGGTGTCCCTGATTCTGGTGACAGGACTGGCGATCTGGATGAATCCGTATGTAACGGATGTGCTGAATGAGCGGACAACGCTGCCGCAGTATGTGGAGAAGAAATGTTTAGAGACATTTGAAAACAATGAATTTCTGTCGGGGGAAAACCAGGATGTGCAGAAGAAATGGCTGGAGAGCATGGGCGTGCCGGAGGAGCTGGTGAACCAGATCCTCGGAAGCGGCGCGGTGCGGGAGTACCAGGAGGAACAGCTGCACAGTTTGGCATCCTACGCGGCGAAGGCGGTATCGGAAAAGATTATGAAAGGGATTGCTTTCTTTCTGACGCTGGTGCTTGCCGTTGTTTTCGTGACGATTGCGGTGAAAATTGTGGAATTGATTGCGGAGATTCCGGGGATCAGCTTTTTGAACCGCATGGGAGGAGCAGGACTTGGTGTCGTGCGTGCGGTGCTGTGGATCTGGATTTTCTTTGCGGTGGTGTACTGCTTTCAGGCGACACACTGGGGGAATGTATGCATGAAGCAGATCCAGGGCGATATGGCGCTGGCATGGATTCGGGAGAATAATCCGGTGCTGATGCTGTTGAAGAATGTATTATAAGATGAGAAAAAACGGTTCCTTGTGGGGCCGTTTTTAGGTGGGAGGGGGACGAGGAAAAGCGGACGTCGTGTGGGCGCGGATGCGGTGGGAGGGAGAAACGTGGCCGGGTG
>ENA-OQHA01000011-OQHA01000011.1-human-gut-metagenome-genome-assembly--contig:-NODE-11-length-87939-cov-5.842755_pt1 | contig 87939 bp, 102 predicted proteins | sample MGYA00242558_ERZ504707 | MGnify/ENA primary metagenome ERZ504707 (study PRJEB26092, sample SAMD00036197) | human gut metagenome | host: Homo sapiens | study: EMG produced TPA metagenomics assembly of... | reverse complement strand
AGTAATTTTTTATAATATGTCAAAAGTGTATTGGAGGAATATTTATGATAAACTCAACAGCCTTTGATTATGTCAATGTATTGACCAAAGCGGCTGATGCAAGCTACCAAAGAGAAGCTATACTTGCAAACAATATATCGAATGTGGATACCCCGGGCTACAAGCGCAAGGATTTAAATTTTGAGGGGGTACTGTCACAGGAGCTTGGCAGATGCAAGCATCAGTCGCTTGATAAAAAAATAAGTGAGCTTGATACCTCAAAGCTGACGGCCAATGTATATACAGACCATTCCAATTATTCATACAGGATGGATGGCAATAACGTGGATATAGACACTGAAAATGTCGAGCTTGCGTCTGAGCAGATTAAGTATGAAGCACTTACAAGCAGCATAAGCTCGCAGTTTTCACGAATGAAGAGCGTGCTGTAGTAATTATGGAGGTTTAATGATATGGGATTATTTCAAGCTTTTAATATAAGTGCGTCCGGCATGACGGCTGAACGCTTCAGGACAGATATCATTGCACAGAATATTGCCAATGTAAACACTACGTCCACAAAGGAAGGCACACCGTACCGTAGAAAGATTGTGACTTTTTCCGAGAAAAATGTCACACCTTTTTCACAGATATACTCTTCATCAAAGAAGGCCGCTGTTGGAAACGGTGTAAAGGTAAGCAGCGTGACATCAGATTATTCTACTGATTTTATCAAGGAGTATGACCCATCAAATCCTGATGCTGATGCAGATGGTTATGTTTCTTATCCAAATGTCAATACAGTCACAGAGATGACCAATCTGATAGATGCCACACGTGCATATGAAGCCAATGCAACTGCCTTTGAGGCAAGCAAGTCAATGGCACAAAATGGCTTACAAATAGGCAAATAGCCGGCTGATACATACATAAAGGAGCTTTTTGATGGATATTTCAAACATTAATGGAATTTCAACAGGAGATATTAAATCTTTTTTTAATAATACCTCTCTTACGAAAACTGACAAGACTGATTCATTTTCTGATGTACTTTCTGCTGCCATGGGAAGCATCGGTGAGACAAATGATCTGCAGAATGCAGCTGAGCAGGAGGAAGTGAGATTTGCACTTGGCGAGTCTGATAATACACATGATCTGCTTGTTGCGGAAACAAAGGCGGCTGTGGCATTGCAGTACACTGTTGCTGTCAGGGATAAAATAATTGACGCATACAAAGAACTTATGCAGATGTCAATATAAGGAGTAATAGAAAATGCCAGAACGTTTAAAGGCTATTTTGGATAAAATAACTGCATGGTGGAAAAAATTCAATACTAAGCAACGCTCCGTGCTCATAAGCATAGTAGCTGTGGTTATAGTGGCTCTTGTAATACTTGGCGTAGTCATATCAAGACCTACACAGGTTGAGCTGGTCGAGGCACAGAGTGCATCAGAGGCTTCCACAATAAAGGGAGTACTTGAAGATAACAATATAAGCTATGAGGTGGACAGCAAGCTTGTGTTTTTTGTCAATAAATCAGATGAGGTAAATGCCATTATGGCACTGGGTGATAACGGCATCCCTGCGCAGGCGTACTCGATAGACAATGTCACAGACGGCAGCTTCTCAACAACCGAGGCTGATAAGCAGAAAAAGTATCAGGTGTATCTGGAGGATAAGCTTAAGGATCATCTGGAAAAACAGTCATACGTAAATGAAGCAAGCGTTGATATCACTATGCCTGACAAGGATGGTACCATTCTTAAATCAAAAGAGGAGGCAACTGCGGCTGTCACTCTTGGACTTAAGGATTCGATTACAGATGATCAGGCCTACGCAATAGCACGTCTTGTTGCAACAGCTCTTGGAAACGATACCACAAAGGGCATTACTATCATCGACAAAAAGGCCAATGTACTTTACTCGGGCGGAGATTCCGATACCTCGGCAGGTCTTGCGACATCACAGCTTTCTTATAAGCAAAAGCTGGAGGAGCAGGTGAAAAATGAAGTCAAAAAGACCTTAGAGAGCTCAAATATTTTCTCGAATATTGAAGTTGGCATGAATCTGGACATAGATTTCAGTAAGACAGAAACAGCCCAGAAAAATTACACTCTGCCTGATGGACAGACCGATACAGGTCTTTTGGACAGTGAGTCGAATTACCAGTCGGACGCAACCAATGGTCAGGCTGCGGTTCCCGGAACTGATTCAAACAGCGATGATACTACATACACTACACAGGATGGCACTCCATCAGAGTCGTCAATTACAGATAACGACAAAAAGTATTTAAATGACGAAAAAATCACTACAAGTAAAAACGATGGAGGCTCAATCAAGTATGATTCATCTTCAATTACCGTAGTTGCCACCAGGTATAAGGTATATGATGAAAGCACTCTTGAAAAGAACGGAAAGCTCAAGGGTACAAGCTGGGAGGAGTACAAAGCAAAGCATGCAGATCCGGTCAAGGTGACGGATGTAGATCAGGATCTTGTAACTTCCGTGCAGAATGCAACAGGTATCACACAGATTTCATTCCTTGTATATGAGCAGCCGGAGTTTGTTGACAAGGCATCTGGCGTGCGTTCGTTGAGTGATATTTTACAGATTGCAATCACTGTCCTTATTTTTGCACTGCTTGGCTTTGTGGTATTTAAGAGCACAAGAAGCAGTGAGGAAGAGCCAAAAGAGGAGGAGCTGTCTGTAGATTCTCTTTTAGAACAGACTGCTGAGAATAATGAGCCTCTTGAGGATATTGGATATAACGAGAAGACGGAGACACGTCTTCTGATAGAAAAATTTGTTGATGAAAATCCCGAAGCGGCTGCGCAGCTGTTGCGTAACTGGCTTAATGAGGATTGGGAGTAGTTACATATGATAGATGATTACAGTGGTTTACAAAAAGCTGCTATTCTTTTAATTACACTTGGACCTGAAAAGGCTTCAGCCATCTTCCAGCATTTGAAGGAAGATGAGATAGAGAGTCTGACACTCGAAATAGCAAACACCAGAAGCGTCTCTCCGCAGGATAAAGAATCTGTTTTGGATGAATATTATCAGGTGTGTCTCGCGCAGCAGTATATTGCTGAGGGCGGCATCGGCTATGCCAAGGAGCTCCTTGAAAAAGCTCTTGGCAGTGAAAAGGCTCAGGGAGTTATTTCCAAGCTTACAGCATCATTACAGGTCAGACCATTTGAGTTTGTCAGAAAGACTGAGCCTGCACAGCTGCTTAATTTTATACAGGACGAGCATCCTCAGACAATAGCCATGATTCTTTCTTATCTGTCGTCTTCACAGGCTGCCATGATACTCGGTGCTTTGCCTCCGGAAAAGCAGGCTGATGTTGCCAGACGTATCGCCCAGATGGACAGAACATCACCTGATGTCATAAAGGAGGTCGAGAGAGTGTTGGAGAGAAAGCTTTCATCTCTTGTCAATCAGGACTATACAATTGTCGGTGGCATAGATTCTATTGTCAATATATTAAACAGTGTAGACCGTGCTACAGAAAAGCGTATTATGGAGTCACTTGAGGTTGATGAACCTGAGCTTGCAGAAGAAATCAGAAAGAAGATGTTTGTATTCGAGGATATCCTTCTCCTGGATGACAGGTCTATCCAGAGAGTGCTCCGCGATGTGGAGAATGCGGATCTTGAGCTTGCACTTAAGAGTTCTACAGAGGAAGTACAAAATGTCATATTTAGGAATCTTTCAAAACGACTTGCCGCTATGATAAAAGAGGATATGGATTTCATGGGACCTGTACGTATGAAGGATGTTGAGGAGGCGCAGCAAAAGATAGTTGCTGTTATCAGAAAGCTTGAGGATTCGGGTGATATTGTCATTTCAAGAGGCGGAGGTGATGATATAGTTGTCTAATATATTAAAGCAGTATCGTGTTGCCGGAGAAGATAAAAATGTCCGTGTGATAAATAGCAATTCCATGATAAAGCAGATTTTTGCCGACTCCATAAGCCGCCCCGCTGATAGTTATACAGGCATATCATCTGATGCACAGAGCAGCTTAGAAAAAACAAAATCGCTAAGTCCGGACACGCAGGAGAGCGGCTTCAATGATGGCATAAATGCTGCTGTAGTCACAGAAATAGATGTTTCAGCTGAGAAGGAAAGGCTCTTAGAGGAAGCAAAGCTTGAGGCTGATAGCATATTGGACAAAGCAAAGGCAGAGGCCTCAAGACTTTTAGATGAGGCTAAACAACGTGCACAGATTCTATATGCTGATAACAAGTCAAAGGGCTATGAGGATGGTCTGGCTGAGTGTCAGAGAGAGTTTGACGAAAAAGAAATATCTTTAAGACAGGAGCTTTCAGATAAAGAAAGCGCTTTGAAATCAAAATATGATGCTTATTCAAAGGAGCTTGAATCAGATCTGATAGATGCAATAATTCAGGTTTTTAACAAGGTCTTTAAAATACAGTTCGATGATAAAAAGGATATCTTGTTTCATCTGGTTGAAAATACCATGTCAAATATAGAGGTGGGCAAAGAATTTCGTATACATGTAGCTTATTCAAACTATAAGTTTATGATGTCGCATTTGGATGAGATTCAGGAACGCATAGGCAATGATATTGATATCGAGGTTGTAAATGACGCAAATCTTGACACGAGCGGCTGCTTCATTGAGACAAGCTTTGGAGTGTTTGACTGTGGAATTGATATGGAGCTCAACAATCTGGTGAAGGATATACGCTCACTTTGCAGCTGATATAGCTGTATGAGTGTTGGAAGAAAGGGATTTTAATTGTTAGAGGTAGCACAAAAGTATTTACAATTAAAAAGCGGTGAGTACTATAAATGCTTTGGCAAGGTGGACAAGGTTGTCGGTCTTACGATAGAATCAATTGGTCCCAAGGCTAAGCTCAATGATCTTTGCATGATTTTTCTTGACAAGGAACGCAGGGATTATGTCATGTCTGAGGTGGTAGGATTTAAAGATTCACATATTATTCTGATGCCGTTTGACAATGTGGAGGGAGTCGGTGTCGGCTGTATAGTTGAAAATACAGGACATCCTCTCACGGTAGCTGTCGGTGATGAGCTTTTAGGCCATACAGTTGACGGAATAGGCCGTGTAACTGACTGTGATGAAAAAGACCTTAAGCTTGACAGTGAATATCCGATAGAAGCACCGCCACCTGATCCGATGTCCAGAGAAATTATCAGTGATGTGCTTCCTCTGGGAGTGAAGGCAGTAGATGGCCTCATCACAGTAGGCAAAGGACAGCGTATCGGCATTTTTGCAGGCTCAGGAGTCGGTAAAAGTACTCTTCTTGGTATGTTTGCCCGCAACACAAAGGCAGATATCAATGTAATTGCCCTGATTGGAGAGCGAGGCAGGGAGGTTAGAGAGTTCATAGAAAGGGATCTTGGCCCTGAGGGTATGGCACGCTCTGTTGTAGTAGTTGCAACCTCTGACAAGCCGGCTCTTATAAGAAACAAGGCTGCAAAGACAGCTACAAGCATCGCTGAATATTTTCGTGACAAGGGTGAAGACGTGCTTTTGATGATGGATTCACTGACACGTTTTTCCATGGCTCAAAGAGAGATAGGACTTGCATCCGGAGAGCCCCCTGTGACGAGAGGATATCCACCAAGTGTGTATTCTGAGATGCCAAAGCTTTTAGAGAGAGCAGGAAGAGCTGATAAAGGCTCTATCACAGGGCTGTACACTGTGCTTGTCGATGGAGATGATTTCAATGAGCCTATTACAGATACGGCGCGTTCTATTTTGGATGGCCACATCATGCTCGATAGAAAGCTGGGACATAAAAATCATTATCCGGCTATTGATGTACTGCAGAGTATTTCGAGAGTTATGAGTGCTATAGCAACTAAGGAGCACAAAAATCTCGCCGGCAGATTAAAAAACGTGCTAGCCACATACACGGAGGCTGAGGATCTTATCAATATCGGTGCATACAAAAACGGCTCAAATCCAGATATCGACTATGCTATTCAAAAAATTGGTGCTGTTAACTCATTCCTTTGTCAGGGAACAGATGAGAAATTCAGCTTTGAAGAGGAACTTGAGCTTTTAGAGAAGGTGTTCGAGTAGTATGGGAAAATTCAAATACAGCATGCAAAATATACTTGATATAAAAATAAAGCTTGAAACACAGGCAAAGAACGAGTTTTCGGAAGCAAACCGTGCTTATCTGATTGAAAAAGAAAAGCTCGAAGAGCTGTTTAAAAAGCGTGCAGTCTATGAAGCTGCTCTTAAGGAACAGCTTTCAGGCAGCTTAAATATATCTGAAATTAATATTTGCAAAAAAAACATAAATTCACTCAAATCGGCTATCCGCACACAGCTTATGAATGTAAAGAAAGCGGAGGATATGCTGGAGGTTAAAAGAGTGGCATTGAATGAGCTTATGAAAGAGCGTAAGACGCATGAGAAGCTGCGCGATAAGAAATTTGAGGATTTTCAAAAAGAGGAAAAAGACAACGAATCCAAAGAGATAGACCAGCTTGTGAGCTTTACCTATAATTCGTAGTCCGGAGGAAATATGGCAGAACTAAACGAAGCAGAATCAACCAAGGATACTAAGAAAACAAAAAGAAAAGAAATGGAAGAAAAGCCGCTAAAAAGGCGGCTAAGAAAGCAAAGAAGAATCATGAAGCCGATAAGCCCGATGCAGAAAATGATGACAGTGATTCTGTCTCAAGCAAGATAGTCATGGTGCTTGTTACTATACTTATTATTGCAATATGGCTTGGAATATTTGCAGTTTTTGTAAAAGCAGATGTGGGTGGCTTTGGCTCGACTGTGCTTGCGCCGGCACTAAAGGATGTGCCTGTACTAAGTAAGATACTTCCTGATTCCGGCAATATCACTGCATCTGAGTCTACAGAGACCGCAGGCTACACAAATTTGGACGATGCGGTTTCGAGAATTAAGGAGCTCGAAAAGCAATTGGATGATGCCAATAGCAAGAATCAGGCAGATGCCCAGACAATCAATGATTTAAATGCCCAGATACAGGATTTGAGCACCTATAAGGAGGAGCAGGCAGCCTTTGAGGAGGAAAAAGAAAAATACTATGAGGAGGTTGTTTTTTCAGATAAAGCACCCGATATAAAAGAATATAAGAAATTCTACGAGCAGGTAGATCCTGCCAATGCAGAAATCTTATATAAACAGGTGTGTGAACAGCTTGAACAGGATGATGAAATTAAGGATTATGCCCAGACATATTCCAAAATGAAGCCTAAGGAGGCCGCAGCTATTTTTGACAGCATGACCGACAATCTGTCACTTGTTGCCAAGATATTAAATGCCATGGATGCCCAGTCGAGAGGTAATATCCTTGGTAAAATGGATTCGGCTACGGCGGCAAAGGTTACTAAGATTATGAATCCTTCACAAAACTGATAGCATATCTTGTTACAATAATAAAAGAAAGGAGGAGAATATGGCAGACAATACAATATCACCTGTTGTACCAAATGTATCAGGTGGACGGAATGTTTCGACAGGGCAGAAGGCTGTAACGCAAACAGCTGCACAATCCGGTATTGACTTTAAAAGCTATCTTGGCGGCCGGACAGCTGTGCAGGATAACAGCACTACATTTTTAAAGCGAAGAAACTCTTATACTTTAAATAAAAACAATACTAAGGAAATAAGCATCAAAACTGCATCAAAAAACAGCCCTACAGAAAGCGAAGTTAAAAAAATCACAGATGATATATCTTCGCAGATAGTTGAAAAAGTAACTGATGACCTCGATATATCTGAGGATGAACTTAATAATGCAATGCAGCTTCTTGGACTGACAGCTATGGATTTACTCAACCCTGCAAATCTGTCGGCATTATATTGTGAGGTCACCGGAAATGCATCTGATCCACAGGCACTTGTTTTAAATGCCGACTTTACTGCACTGTTTAATGATGTGTCTCAGGTTGCATCTGAAAATGATACACAGCTTGATTTATTATCACAGCTTACTGCTTCAGATGATGGTGAAATACTAGATGCAGATATAGTTTCTTCGGCTGATACAACGGAAAAAACGGTTGACAGCAGCTATGACGATACAGCAGCTTCGGGTCAGAATATAAACGACACTGCTGATGAAGCTGTTAAGGTATATGATGGCGGTACACAGGACAGTTCTTACCAAAACTCGGACGAAGGCACTTCTTCAGGCGAAACAGGCAATGGTATTATATCAGATGAAAATACAGAAAAGACTCAGTCAAAGTCTCAGGTTGACAGTAGCTTTGATGATTCCGGTGAGCGCGTGTTGCATCATGATGATGACGCACACTCAGACAATTCAGTACTTCATGCATCTGTCAGCGAACAGCTGAATACTGATACTTCATTTGAAATGTCACAGTCACAAAGCCGATTACGTGTTGATACGACCGATATCATCAGACAGATTGTCGACAGTATGAGCATATCAAACACCACTGAAGAATCGGCAATTAACCTTCAGCTTACACCTGAAAGCCTTGGAAGAATGTATATCAACGTATCTCAGAAGAACAGCGAGATATCTGCAAGAATTGCAGTTTCCAATGAGGCTGTAAAAGAAGCCTTACAGACACAGATGGTCAATCTCAAGGAAGCCTTAAATAATTCAGGCATCAGGGTAAATGAGGTGGAAATCACCGTTGCATCACATGAGTTTGAGAGGAATCTCGAGCAGGGTGCTGCAAACGACAGCAGACAGCAGGAGAGCACAAATTCCTATAATGGTTCAAACAGCTCTGACAGCGGCATAGACAGCGATATGATGCAGGATCGCGCTGAAGAAAGACTTGTGACACAGATTATGAGAGATAACGGAAATTCAGTAGATTTCACAGCATAAGGTGTCATGAAAAAGGAGGACAAATGGCAATTACAGCAAATGTTACAAACGGAAAGCTAGACGAGACAAATACTACTCCGACACAAAACAGAAAAACAAGCAGTGCAAAAGCAAGTGGCTCAAATCTTGGCTATGATGATTTCTTAAAGCTTTTAAGTGCAGAGATGCAGTACCAGGATCCGCTTGAACCAACAAGCAACACCGACTATGTGGCACAGATGGCTACATTCTCACAGCTGGAGGCAACTCTTTCTATGAAAGAATCCATGTCATCGTCATATGACCAGATACAAAGAGTGCAGCACTTTCACTTGTAGGCAAGGAGGTTATTGTTACTGATAAGGATAGTCCTTCCGGATACTACAGTGGCAAGGTAGACTATGTCACATATAAGGATGGCAAGATTCAGCTGTCTATCAATGAAAAAATGTATGACTACTCTAGTCTCTATTCTGTATCAACGGATGAGTACTACGATGCAATTGTAAACTCAAGTACATTTTCAGGTCTTATAGCAAAGCTTCCAAAGATAGAGGATTTGACGATAGATTCAAAGGGCAGCATAGAGGAAGCAAGAAAGCTGTACGACGGACTTTCGGATTATGGCAAGCAGTTTATAAATGCCAGTGATTACAGCAAGCTTCAGGCTTATGAGGATAAGCTTAAAGAGCTTATTGCGGCAGATAAAAATAATCAGGCTGACAGTAAAGAAAACGATACGAATCAGACTGCGTGAGGTGGATTATGAAGAATATCGTTAATAATTACTCATCCATAGAGCAGCTGACAAATCAATATCTAAATAAGCAAAAATCTACAGACAAAAAGATAAATGGTATATCCTTTGAGGAAATATTAAAGCAGCAGACACAGCCGGTTAAATTCTCAAAGCATGCATCAATGCGGCTGACACAGAGAAATATTAATCTTTCCGACGACCAGAGCATGCGTCTTCAAAAGGGGATAGCAGCTGCAGATAGCAAGGGTGTAAACGATTCACTGGTGCTTGTAGATGATATTGCGTTTATAGTAAATGTGCCAAGTAAGACCGTTGTCACTGCAATGGACCAGGCGGAAACTAATTCAAATGTATTTACAAATATTGATGGCGCGGTAATTATGTAGCCGGACCTTTTAAGGAGGCAGAGGGCTTTTGAATGACAGAAAAAGCCCATACCGTCCATCTATACTATAGGAGGACAAACAACTATGATGAGATCACTTTATTCTGCTGTGTCAGGACTCAAGACACATCAGACAAGAATGGATGTTATTGGTAACAACATCGCAAACGTAAATACTGAGGCCTTTAAGGCATCTTCAGTGCGTTTCAATGAGATTATGTACCAGACTACATCGGGCGCTTCGGCCGGAAACGGAGCCGCCGGTACCGGTGGAAAAAATGCAAAGCAGATAGGTCTTGGTGTAAAGTCGGGTGCCACTGCTGTAAATATTACCGGAGCCGGTTCCGCTGAGACTACCGGTAATCCATTTGATCTTAGATTAAATGACAAAAACGCGACTAACTTTTTTGTGGTAAGTGATGGAACAAACCGTCTTTTCACCCGTGCCGGCGATTTCTATGTAGATGGTAACGGCTATTTATGTATGAACTCTACAGGATATACATTGCAGGGATGGCAGGTAGATGCAAAGGGCAACGTGATAAAGGATACGGTATCATCACTGCAGGTAATGTCGTCTGCCACTAAAACCTCAGCTCCGGAGGCTACAACAAAGGCATATGTATCAGGTGTGCTTGATAAAAATGATGCCCAGGCAGCCGACACCGGAAGAATCATCACTATAGGCTTTTTTGATGACTTGGGATACAACTATACTGCAAAGTTTGGTATTAAAAAGACAAATACCGATGGTACATATGATGTAACGCTTAAGGATATCGTTGATTCTAAGGGAAATTCAATATTTGATGTGGACAAGGATGGTAATTTTATTACAAGCCAGGGACCAAACGGACAGACAATGTACTCGTATAAAGGAAGGGCTGTAGATCCCCAGACTATATTTGAGGACGCTTCGCTCGTTTTTGACCAGAGTGAGGGTACTTTTACATCAATTTCAAGTGCAAATTCACCGGCTGCAAAGACAATAAACCTGAATCTTTCCGTCTTAAACACACAGGATGCCTCAATCAACGGAAGTAATTTCAGTAATATAGAAGTGGATTTCAGCAAATCCATGAACTATAATAATAACGGAACCTCTACTATCGGAGGTATGAACGGTGACTTGCAGGGCGATGGCAAGGGAAAAGCACTCGGAGCACTTACAGGCATAACTGTCAGTGACGATGGTAAGATATACGGTTCATATGACAATGGTAATACAGTTTTACTCTGCCAGATAGCTGTGGCACAGTTTGCCAATGCATCAGGTCTTGAAAAAATCGGAGACAACTGCTATCAGAGCACATTAAACTCAGGTGAGTTTGATGGAATAGGAGTTGAAATATCAGCTGACGGAGGCTCTATCTCATCAGGAGAGCTTGAGATGTCAAATGTAGATTTGTCTTCACAGTTTACGGATATGATAGTAACTCAGCGTGGATTTCAGGCAAACTCACGTGTCATCACTACATCTGATACACTTCTCGAGGAACTTATCAATCTCAAGAGATAATAATTTCGCAAGGTATTGGGGGATGGCTTAGGTCATTTCCCAATATTTTGTGTATTTTTTATTAAAAATATTATTTTTGCATAGACATTTACACTAAAATTTAGTAGAATTATAACTAAGGTCATTCGACAAATATTTATTTATGGAAGGTGTGTATAAGTGGACATAGCATCTCTTTTAGGAGTAATTCTTGGTATCGGAATGGTTTTGTTCGGTATCATTCAAAATGGTGGGGTACCTGCATTATTAAACTTTCTTGATGCGCCCTCTGCAATTATCACGATAGGTGGTTCACTCTCGGCTGTGCTTTGCTCTAACAAGCTATCGGGCTTTATAGCCGGAATCAAGTCATTTGCACTTCCTTTTAAGGAAAAGAGCGTAGACCCTGGAGAGACAATAAATAAAATAATAGAGCTGTCAAATGTCAGCCGTAAGGAGGGGCTTTTAGCCTCGAGGAAGCTGCCAGCAGTATAGACGATGAATTCTTAAAGAAGGGTATTATGCTTGTAGTAGACGGTACGGATGCAGAGCTTGTGAGAGGCATTCTTGAAACAGATATGCTAAGCATGGAGGAACGTCATAAGAAAACAATTTCTTTCTGGGAATTCTGGGGAGAGCAGGGTCCTGCCTGGGGTATGATCGGTACACTTATCGGTCTTATCAATATGCTTAAAAACCTTGAGGATTCTTCAACAATAGGTCCGAATATGGCGGTTGCCCTTGTTACTACATTCTACGGTTCGCTTATTGCCAACTGGCTTTGCGCCCCATTTGCTAACAAGCTTAAGGCTAACAATGAGCTTGAGCTCACTCTCAAGACTCTTATCATAGAAGGTCTGCTTTCCATTCAGGCGGGTGAAAACCCACGAGTTATTGAGGAAAAGCTCAAGTCCTTCCTTTCACCTGACAAGAGAGAGGCTCTCTCACCAGAAGGCGGAGGTGAGGAATAGTGGCGAAAAGGAGACTGAGGATCCGCCAAAGGGAGCACCGGCGTGGCAGTCAACCTTCTCGGATCTTATGAACCTGCTTTTATGCTTTTTCGTGCTCTTGTTCTCTATGTCAACTGTTGACGCTGAGAAATTCCAGCTGGTCATTGCATCACTGACAAGCAGTGTTAGTGTTTTGCCGGGAGGCAGCACATCTATCGGTGATGGCAGGCTTGTTGGAGCAGGAGTCAGCCAGCTTGAGTTTTTGGATAAATATTACAATGATCTGGCCAATTCCAAATCGACAACTGAAAGCACCACAGAGGGTGATGACAAGAATGCCGAAGAACAGTATGAGCAGATGGAGCTTTCTGAATCTGAAAAAATGTCAGAACAGATAGAAAAACAGCTCGAAAACACTAGCTTACAGGATGCTGTAGAAGTGGATTTCAATGCACAGTACGTGCAATTGAGTCTGAATGGAGCCCTGTTGTTTGAATCGGGTAAGGCTGATGTAATGGAAGAGGCATATCCGGTAGTGAACAAGATTTCATCTATTTTAGCTGCATATCAGGATAATCTGATAGAGATTGAAGGGCATACTGACAATGTTCCGGTTTCATCACGTTCCAAGTATGAGAGTAATGATGTGCTTTCTATGTACAGAGCACTGAGCGTTGCAAATTACATCAGGGACAATACAAGCTTAAACCCTGCCCATATAAAGTCATCCGGAAGAGGAGACTATGATCCGGTTGCGGACAACTCTACTCCAGAGGGAAGGGCCAGGAACAGACGTGTAGAGATTAAGGTGTATAATTCTTACAATTCAGAGTTCAATACCAATTAATCCGGAAAGGAATGCATATGAAAAAGAATTTAATTTCAGTACTGATTTTAGCACTTTGTTTTGCAAACCTTGTGCTTACAGCACTGCTTATATTTACAATTATACCTGAGACAAAAAAGGCAAACAATCTGATAGACCAGGTGTGTCAGGCTATATCACTAGACTTAAACAGTGGCACTGCAACTAGTGGTTCACAGCTGCCGCAGGATCAGATTGTTGATTATGCACTTACAGCCGATGATGATACACTTACCTTCAATTTTGCCCCATCTGAGGATGGCAATACACATTATCTTGTTTGTGGCATATCACTTTCACTCAACAAAAAGAGTGACGGATATAAGACCTACGGTGAGGATCTGTCCGCCAAGAAAAATGTTATCTTAGCAGACATTACAGACATAATAGGCGATTACACAATGGAACAGTACAACACCGATAAGAGTGCTGTTCATGATAAGATTCTCAAAACTCTCCAGAAGAAATTCGGAGCAGACTATATAGTAGATGTAAATATTGTATCTTCGCTTACCCAGTGATGATTTCTTTACAAATACTTATGCCGGTATTAAAACAGGCAGATATTTAATAATTTGGATACAGGTGGTGATTAACAGATGGGTGATGTTTTATCTCAGAGTGAGATAGACAATCTGCTCAATGCCCTAAGCAGCGGCGAGCTTGATGTAGATGAAATAAAAGAGAATAGTGAACAGACGGTCAAAGACTATGATTTCGCCCGCCCATCTAAGTTTTCAAAGGAACATCTAAGGACCCTTGAAATAATATTTGAGCATTATGGAAGGCTTCTTACAACAAACCTTCCCGTTTATCTGCGAAAGTCAGTGCAGGTAGAGGTGATGAATTCGGAGGCAGTTACATACTCAGAATTCACAAATGCGCTTTCAAATCCGGTGCTGCTTGGCATTGTCAACTTTGCACCGTTACAGGGGAATATAATAGTTGAAATGGCTTCCGGTCTTGGATATGCTATTGTAGACCGTATGCTTGGCGGAAGGGGAGATTCTCTCGATAAGACGAGAGAATTTTCAGAGATTGAGCTTTTGATTATTGAGCGTATTTTAGTTATATGCATTAATCTGCTCCAGGAGCCGTGGCAGAATGTACTTGATATAAGCCTCATTTAGAGCGAATTGAGACCAATTCCCAGTATGCTCAGATTATATCTCCCAGCGAGGTGATAGCTATTATCACTATGAATATAAAGATTGGTGATGTTGAGGGATTGATGAATATATGTCTGCCTTATATCACACTTGAATCTGTTATAGATAAGCTGAATACCAGATACTGGTATTCTAACATACAAAATCATGATGAAACCAACTATAGAAATGCCATAGAAAGCCTTATTCAAAAATCACAAATACCGGTCAAAGCGGTACTTGGCAAGAGTCTTATATCAGTAAAGGATTTTTCTACGCTTGTGCCGGGTGATGTAATAAGACTTGACACCAATGTGGATGATGAGTTGGACATTTATGTAGGAAATATCAAAAAGTTTACTGCACTACCTGGTTCTTCCGGTGATAAATATGCGGTAAGAATTACATCAGTAGTCAGAGAGGAGCAATAAATCATGGATGGAGTTTTATCGCAGGAGGAAATAAATGCATTGTTAAATAACAACGATGCGGCGGATTCGAGCGATGAGATATTGACAGAATCCGAAAAGGATGCGATTGGAGAGATTGCCAATATCAGTATGGGAACAGCTGCAACCACGCTGTTTTCACTTGTAAATAGAAGAGTAGAGATTTCTACTCCTGTTGTTTCTTTTTCAAATTGGGACAAAATTGTTGACGAGTATGAAAAACCGTGTGTGTTTATCAAAATCGGATACACACAGGGGTTAAATGGAAGCAATATTCTCGTACTCAAAGAAAAGGATGTAAAAATTATAACCGACCTTATGATGGGTGGAGATGGAACGAATATAAATGGTGAGATTGGAGAGCTGCACCTTAGTGCTATCAGTGAGGCAATGAACCAGATGATGGGTTCTTCCGCCACATCTCTTTCGTCTATGCTCAATCGTACTATCGATATCAGCCCTCCTATCGCAGAGGTTGTTGATTTAAAAAACACCTTAAACGAGGGTGAAATTGACAGCTTCCTGTCTGAAGAGTTTGTAAAGATTTCCTTCCATATGGAGATTGGGGATCTAGTAGACAGCGAGATAATGCAGCTTTACCCACCGGCATTTGTAAAGGAAATGTGTAAGGGGGTATCTCAGAATATGGAGCTTGATACACAAAGTGTGACAGAGGATGTTCCTCAAAGTTCAAACACCGCCACACAGGCTGCGCCTATACAACAGCCACAGGATAGTGGCAGCATGAATAATGCTTCCGCAAACAGTCAGGGCATGATAAACGAAAATATGATGAATTCGAATATGAATAGTCAGAATATGATGAATCAGGGAATGATGAACCAGAATATGGGGGCACAAAATATGATAGGCAATCAGGTTAATGTACAGAACGCTCAATTCACCCTTTTGGAGCCATGCCAAATCAGTCTACCAGCCTGAAAACATTGATTTAATCATGGATGTTCCTCTTGAAGTGACAGTTGAGCTTGGACGCACCAAAAATCCATTTCCGAAATACTCGATTTCGGTCCGGGCAAGATCATAGAGCTTAATAAGCTGGCAGGAGAACCGATAGATATTCTTGTAAATGGTAAATATGTAGCTAAGGGCGAGGTTGTTGTAATTGAGGAAAGCTTTGGTGTACGAATCACTGAGATAGTCAATTCAAAGATAAACACCGGAAAGACAAAATAGTTTCAGCTGACATTTAATCAATACTATGCAGAGGAATTAAAATGATATTAGCAGCAACATCACTGGACAGCTTTGTCCAGCTCATCACAGTTTTAATAATTTTTGTTTTTGTGCTTATCCTGACATATTTTACCACCAGATGGATGGCGGGTATCCAGAAGGGGCGAAGCTTTAATAAGAATCTTAGAATTATTGAAACAATAAGCGTCGGAAATAATAAGATGATCAGTATTGTTGAGGCAGGTACAAAATATATCGTTGTTTCAATCGGAAAGGATGATGTGAATTATCTCACCGAGCTTAAGGAGGAGGAATTAAAGGATTTATCATTTAAGGATCCTCAAAGCATGATGCAGAATCCGGAATCCTTTTCAGCAATTATGGATAAATTGAAAGAAAAGTACAGTAACAGGAGCAGACATGAATAGATTCATGAAGAAATTCAAGGCTGTATATTGCAATGCATCATTTATTTTTGCAATTGCAGTCCTTATGGTAACAATTTCATTATGCATATTTTATCCTGACAGTGTAAATGCAAGTCAGAGCCCCTCACCATCCGGTGATATCAGTACAAATGATGTGACAAACGATTTGGATGACGTTAAAAGTCTTGACAGTGGTGACAAGGATTTAGCCGATGCCACCTCTGACAGCACAAATGGTCTGAACATATATTACAACAATGAGTCAGGCTCTCTGTCCACACCTGTCAGGATGTTTTTGGTGCTTACAGTATTATCTTTAGCACCTTCTATTCTCATCATGCTGACTTCTTTTACAAGAATTATTATCGTACTGCATTTTGTCAGAACAGCTATCGGTACCCAGACAGCACCACCTAATCAGGTCCTTGTCGGTTTGGCTTTGTTTTTGACACTTTTTATTATGTGGCCGACTTTTTCACAGGTAAACGAAAAGGCTATAAAGCCCCTTGATGAGGGTAAAATCACCCAGCAGGAGGCTATAAAGGAGGCTGAGGGACCATTCAGGGAGTTTATGTATGGGCAGACACAGACTAAGGACATAAAGCTGTTTGTGGATATCTCAGGAGATGAGTACGATGACTATGATGATGTACCTTTTACAACACTTGTTCCGGCCTTTATACTTAGTGAGCTTAGAACAGCCTTTATATTAGGCTTTTTAATATACATTCCGTTTATAGTAATAGATATGGTTGTTTCATCAGTGCTAATGTCAATGGGTATGATGATGCTTCCACCGACAACCATCTCGATGCCGTTTAAGGTACTTTTGTTTATCCTTGCGGATGGCTGGGATCTGGTTATTGGTAATCTGGTCAAGACGTTTTACTAGGAGGTGTACATATGATTACCCAGGAAGCTGTTTTGGATATTGCCAGAGAGGCAATTTATACTACAATCATTACATCAGCTCCGCTTTTGCTTATTTCGCTGATTGTCGGACTTATAGTCAGTATATTTCAGACAGTTACGTCAATTCAGGAGCAGACACTTACATTTGTGCCAAAAATAATTGCAATTTTTCTTGTGATGATGCTCTGTGGCTCATGGATGCTCGACACTATGTCCGGATTTATGACTGATTTGTGGTCCAAATTCAGTTATTATATAAGCATGGGATAGGATGATATATGATTAATTATTCTTTTTCTATTGCAAATTTTGAATATTTTTTGCTGATTCTGGTGCGTATTGCATCATTTGTGTACATAGCTCCGTTTTTTGGAGATAATGCGGTTCCGGCACGTGTCAAGACCGGCTTATCAGCCTTTGTTGCTTTGTTTATGTACAATATCATAGAAAGACCACAGCTTTCCTATGTCAGTGCAGTAGGTTTTGCTGTACTGGTCGTAAAAGAAGGAATTACAGGACTGCTCATAGGTTTTGCGGCCAATATATGTAATTCCATTGTTATTTTTGCGGGAAATCTGATTGATATGGATATAGGTCTGTCCATGGCAACAGAATTCAATCCATCGATGAATTCAGAGACAACAGTTACAGGTAATTTCTACTATTACGTAGTTCTTGTCCTGCTTCTTGTATCTGATATGCACACATATCTTATAAGGGCAGTTTGTGACTCCTTTTCAGTTGTACCGCTTGGAGGTGCACAGTTTCAATTTGACAATATGCTCTCTACCATGACTAAGTATATGGGCGATATGTTTGTAATAGGCTTCAGGATATTTCTTCCGGTCTTTGCGTGCATGATGATAATGAACTGTATACTGGGAATCATGGCAAAGGTTGCGCCTCAGATGAATATGTTCTCTGTAGGTATCCAGTTAAAAATTATAGCAGGATTTATTGTATTATTTTTGATAGTATATCTAATTCCGAACATTGCTAATTTTATTATTACAGAAATTAAGACTATGGTGGTTTCGATAATTGATGGAATGTACTGACAGTTTAGATGAATTTTCCAAATTGCATACAGTGTTGTGCTACAATCTGCAATGGTTTGCACAGGATGGCGAGGGCGGCGAGAAAACAGAGCCGGCAACTGAAAAGAAGTTAAAGGATGCCAGGGAAGAGGGCAAGGTAGCAAAAAGCAAGGAGCTTACAGCTGCCTTTGATCTTATAGTGCTGTTTTTAGTATTAAAGATATTTATATCCTTTGTAGGGGGCAATCTGATTGGATTGTTTTCTACTGTATATAAAAAATGCCTGACTTTTTAAAGGAGTCACAGGAGCAGATTTCATCTGTTTCGGTCACGCATTATTTAAATAATGTAATACTTCAGTTTTTACTGACTGTGCTGCCGTTTTTTGCTTTCGGAGTTGTAATCACGATTCTCGTGAGTATCATCCAGGTTGGATTTAAAATATCCACTAAGCCTATGGCTCCAAAGCTTAGCAAGTTTAATCCCATAAACGGATTTAAGAGGATACTGTCAAAGGACTCCATCTTTGAGCTTCTTAAGTCTGTACTAAAGGTAGGAATCATTATGTATGTGGCTTATTCCTCTGTTAAATCACATCAGAATGATATATTTATACTCTATGAGCTTCCGCTCAAACAGGCAATAGTACTGATTGGTGATATCATCATAAATACCGGTCTTAAGATCAGTATTGTCTATATGATAGTCGGTATTGCTGACTTTGCTTACAATAAGCACAAGTTTAACAATGATATGAAGATGACCAAACAGGAGGTCAAGGATGAGTTTAAAAATACAGAGGGAGATCCGGCCATTAAGGGTCAGCAGCGTAAACGTATGCAGGAGGCTTCACAGCGAAGGATGATGCAGGATGTGCCAAAGGCTGATGTTGTCATCACCAACCTACTCACTTTGCTGTTGCAGTAAAGTACGATGCTCAAAAAATGATGCTCCGGTAGTGGTCGCAAAGGGTCAGGATTATGTGGCGCAGAAAATAAAGGAAATAGCAAGAGACAATAATATCCGTATAGTCGAGAATAAACCTCTTGCACGAATGCTCTTTCACAATGTGGATCTTGGAGCTGAGATACCGCCTGAGCTTTATCGGTCAGTTGCGGAAATACTTGCCATGATTTACAAGGAAAATAATTAGATTAATTTATTATTATAAAACAAAAAGATAAATACGGACTTTATATATGCAGTCCGTGATTTAACGGAAAGGAGGAATAGAATATGTTAAAAAAGACAGATTTAGGTGTTGGATTATATCTGTTATGTGCTATTTTGTTTTTTATCATACCTATTCCATCCTTCCTGTTAGATGTTATGCTTGCATTCAACCTTTCAATAGCACTCATCATTCTTTTTAAGGTGCTTTTTGTAAAAGAAGTGCTTGATATGTCATTTTTCCCGACACTATTACTGTTTACGACTATATTCAGGATTTCACTTAATGTCTCATCTACCAGGCTTATTTTATCAACCGGAAACCCGGGTGTGGTTGTAAATGTGTTTGGTCAATTCGTCGGTGGAGGTAATTTAGTCATCGGTGCAATCGTTTTTATAGTGCTCATTATCATCCAGTTTGTTGTTATCAACAAGGGATCTGAGCGTGTTGCTGAGGTAACTGCACGATTCACGCTCGATGCTATGCCCGGCAAACAGATGGCTATTGATGCGACTTAAACACAGGAGCCATTACTGACAAGGAAGCCAAGGCTCGCCGTGATAAAATCCAGAAGGAGTCAAGCTTCTACGGAGCTATGGATGGTGCTACAAAGTACGTAAAGGGAGATGCAGCAGCCGGTATTATTATTACACTTATCAACCTGGTTGGAGGCACCATAATGGGTGTTATGTTCCAGGGGCTTGATGCAAATGAGGCTATACAGAAGTTTGGCCTGCTCACAATCGGAGACGGACTTGTTTCACAGATACCGTCTTTACTTATATCTCTTTCGACCGGTATTCTTGTCACAAAAGGCTCCAATGAGAATGATTTTTCAGGAGAGCTTTTAGGCCAGCTCTTTGGCACAGCCAAGGTGCTTTATATTGTATCAATTGTACTTGTGGTTTTAGGTATACTCACACCTCTTCGCAATGAGTGGTGGCTCTTTATTGGGCTTGCGGTGCTTTTTTTGTAACAGGTAAAAATCTGGATAAAAAAGCCGGTATTGAGAGCATAGAGGATGAGACCGCACAGGCTGAAAGCGATGCCGAGGAAATACGAAAACCCGAAAATGTCGTTTCACTGCTGCAGGTTGACCCTATTGAGCTTGAGTTTGGCTATGGTATCATTCCTCTTGCAGATGTAAATCAGGGAGGGGATCTGCTTGACCGAGTTGTAATGATAAGGCGACAGATTGCTTTAGAGCTTGGAACTGTCGTACCTATCATACGATTAAGGGATAATATACAGCTTAATCCTAATCAGTATATCATCAAGATAAAGGGCATACAGGTAACAGAAGGTGAGATACTTTTTGATCACTACATGGCTATGAATCCGGGCTATGTGGAGGAGGAGATAACAGGTATTCCTACATTTGAGCTTCATTCCATCTTCCGGCCATATGGATTACGGAAAGCCAAAGAGAGCGTGCTGAGAGTCTTGGATATACAGTTGTAGATCCGCCATCGATTATAGCTACTCATCTGACTGAGGTTATCAGATCTCATATTGCAGAGCTTCTCACCAGACAGGATGTACAGAATCTGGTCAACAATCTCAAGGAATCAAATCCTGTCATTGTGGACGAACTCATACCAAAGCTGCTTGGTCTTGGTGAGATTCAGAAGGTGCTTCAGAATCTTTTGAGCGAGGGAATTTCTATTAGGGATCTGCTTACAATTTTTGAGACGCTTGCCGATCACGCACAGACCACCAGGGATACAGATGTACTTACGGAATACGTGCGCCAGGGCTTAAAGAGAGCTATATCAAGTAAGTATTTTCCTGCAAATGAGACCACAAGTGTCATCACACTTGACCCTGCTGTGGAGCAGGAAATTATGTCATCTGTTAAACAGACAGAGCAGGCTCTTACCTTTCTCTTGATCCTGACAGGATAAAGGCTATTATCAAATCTGTTGAAACAGAATTGGTAAGTTGGAAGTTTGGGAAAGAGTGCTATTATTATTACATCTCCAATTGTTAGAATGTACTTTAAGAAAATGACTGAGGATTATTTCAAGGATCTCATTGTGTTATCCTACAATGAGGTTGAATCAAATGTTGAGCTTCAGTCGGTAGGAATGGTGACTGCATAAATGACTATTAACAAATTCACTGGAAAAACAAAAGAAGAAGCAATTGAATGTGCAAAGCAGGCCTTTGGTCCAAATGCTGTGATTATGAATATCAAGGAGATTAAGCCAAAGGGATTATTTGGTATATTCAAAAGCTCAACATATGAGGTGACTGCGGCTATGGATGAAAAAAACAGACACAGACAATAACGACCTCGCAGCTTGCAAGGACTACACTCCCGGGTAAAATTGATTACAAGGCAGATGAAGAAATAAAGATGCCTTCATTCGCCCCAAAATCTGCATCTGAGACCTTAAAACCTACACCTGCACCGGCAGCCCCAAAGGCGGCTGAACAGACCAGCGATATTGAACAGGAAATCAAGGAGCTTGATTCCATTGCCAAAATGATGGAAAGCACATTTGATAAACCTCAAAATAAGGAGCCTTCAAAGCCCCAAAGTGCACAGGAACTTAAATTTGTCCGCATTTTATACAAGACACTGCTGGATAATGAGGTGGATGAGAAATATATCAACCAAATTCTTGATGAAATCGAGAAATTCCTACGTCCCGGTAACAGTCTCGATGTGATTTTATCAAATGTATACCAGAAACTCATTTTAAGATTTGGTCAGCCTGAAACTATAAAGGTAAACGGCAAAAAACCAAGAGTTGTTTTCTTTGTCGGACCGACAGGCGTTGGCAAGACAACCACAATTGCTAAAATTGCTTCAAAATTCAAGGTTAATTATAATAAAAATATCGCATTTATCACTGCTGATACATACAGAATAGCTGCAACAGACCAGTTACGTACATTTGCAAATATTCTGGATACACCTTTGTCTGTCATTTATACTGCCACAGAGTTAAATAGTGCGGTGGCTGAATATGAGCAGGCAGATGTGATTTTTGTTGATACAGCGGGCTTTTCACACAAGAACGAGACACAGCGGAATGATATGAGAGCACTTCTTGCAGGTCTATCACCTGAATATGAGAAGTCGGTATATCTCGTCTTAAGTGCTACAACCAAGTACAGGGATCTTATATCTATAATTGATTCCTATAAGGATATTGACGATTACAAGCTGATATTTACAAAGCTTGATGAAACCTCATCATATGGCAATTTGTTAAATATAAAGCTATACTCTGATGCCGGTATATCATATGTCACGAATGGACAAAACGTTCCGGATGATATAGAGGTATTTGATACACAAAAGATTGTCAAACAATTACTCGGAGGCAGACAATAATGGACCAGGCACAGCAGCTTAGAAATGTTATTAAGCAGCGTAATCAAAATTATATAGAACCGGCCCGTGTTATTACCATTACAAGCGGCAAGGGTGGTGTAGGCAAATCCAATACCTCTGTCAATCTGGCAGTCTGGCTCAGCAGACTCGGAAAGAGAGTAATTATTTTTGATGCTGATTTCGGTCTTGCCAATGTCGAAGTGATGTTTGGTGTTATTCCTAAGTATACTCTTGCTGATGTAATATATGAAAACCAGACTATAAAGAGCATCATCTCAAACGGACCTTTGGGCATTGATTTTATTTCAGCCGGCTCAAGTGTTGTAGGGCTTAATAATCTAAACCACAAACAGATTCATTTCATTGTCTCTGCAATAAATGAGTTGAACAGTATGTATGATTTTATCATAATTGATACCGGTGCAGGAGTGTCTGAACAGGTCATGGAATTTGTTGCGGCCAGCAACGAAATTGTGTTGGTTACAACCCCGGAGCCTACCTCAATCACCGATTCATATTCATTGCTTAAAGCACTGTATAAGAGACCTGATTTCGATCCGTCAAAAGTATGCATACGCGTTATATCCAACAGGGCTGCGTCAAAAGAGGATGGCAGTATAGTGTTCAACAAGATTAATTCCGTTGTTATGCAGTTCTTAAACGGAAGTCTTGAGTATCTGGGATATGTGCCGTCTGATGCAATGGTTGAAAAGGCTGTCAGGCAGCAGAAGATACTTCAATTTATGATCCGACCTCAAAGGCTGCACGGTCATTTGAAGAAATTGCAAAAAGACTTTTGGATAATGAATCTGCTGCTTTGGATGAGAAAAGAACAATCTCACATGTTTTTTCAAATTTTTTTAACAGAAAGCAATAGTTAATTTAAGAGGAAGACATATGGAATATACAAGTTTGATTTTCCGGGTGACAAAATTGATATCTTTGCATCCGGTTTATCCGATAACAGCACATCATATAAGAGCAGCTTTTCTGACAAGCTAACAGACAGCATGTGGGAAATAACTATGCCTGTTGACAGTGGCAGAGTGGTTTTATTTCAGCTTGGCACGCAATTTGACTTTATAATATACACACAAAACAAAACTATACTAAAAAGCTCTGCTATAGTCAGACAGCGTTATCGTAAAGAAAATATGTATTTTCTTGCTATAGAGCTTATAAATAATCTGGAAAAGATACAAAGACGTCAGTTTTTCAGACTTCCATGTACTATAGACATGGATTTTTATGAAGTCAGATACGATGATAAAGCTGAGAGTGAGCTTGAGTTTTGCAAAAAGATGTATAAGAATCATGCAATCAACATCAAAAATATGAATACTGTCAAATCGGTTATCCTTGATATAAGTGGAGGAGGCATCAGATTTTCTCTAAGCACACCTCTTGAAGAAGGTACATATTTTATGGCTCAGTTTTCTTTAGCACTTGAGGAGTGTACACAACAATTCAATATAGTTTGTAAGGTAATAAACTGTACTCAGTCTTTGGACTATGCAGACAGATATTTTGCACGTTCAAAGTTTATTTTCGACCGCATGACAGAACGGGAGAAAATAGTCAGATTTGTGTTTGAAGAAGAAAGACGCATAAGACGAAGAGAAATGGAGTAATAATATGAAATCTAACATTTTAATAGTTGATGATTCTGCACTACTGAGAAGGGTTGAGTGTGATATAATCAATTCAGACAATAAATTACAGGCAACTGATACATGTAAGGATGGACTGGAAGCACTTGAAAAGCTCCGTACACAAAAGTACGATGCTGTTATTCTTGATATAAATATGCCGAGGATGAATGGTCTTGAGGTGCTTTCACATCTGCAGAAGGAGAGCATAAAAACACCTGTTGTGGTGGTAAGCACTCTAACCATAGAGGGAGCAGATGAAGCTATCAAATCTTTAGAGCTTGGTGCCTTTGATTTCGTCACAAAACCAAACAATATCATAGAGGCAAAGGGAAACCAGTTTAAGGAAACTCTGCTCAGGGTTGTGTATGCAGCCGTTAGAATCACACCTGCTCATAGTGCTTCACGCAATCTCACAGTTGTTGAGAAGAAAGCCGGTGCTATTGTAAACAAACACAAGGCAGCAGGCAGCAATAAAATAGTAGCAATTGCATCATCTACAGGTGGTCCAAAGGCACTGCAAAGTGTAATACCGTTTCTTCCGGCTGAACTTTTGGCACCGGTTGTTTTAGTACAGCATATGCCTGCCGGCTTTACAAAGAGCATGGCTGAGCGCTTAATGAGCTAAGTCAGGTTCAGGTGAAGGAGGCTTCAAACGGTGAGGTGCTTAAAAACGGAGTAGTGTATATAGCTCCGGGCGGTACACATATAGCTATAAAGAAATCAGGCGCTTCACATGTTATATCATTTAATGATATGCCACCTATCAGCGGACTCAAGCCTTGTGCCAATATCATGTTTGATTCACTGACATCCTCTAATTATGATGAGGTTGTATGTGTGGTACTCACAGGTATGGGGGCAGACGGCACGAATGGCATTCTTTCACTTGGCAAATCAAAGCTATCTATGTCATTGCACAGGACGAGAAATCAAGTGTTGTGTATGGCATGCCAAGAGCCATCTATGAGGCAGGTGTGGTTGATGAAGTCGTTACACTATCAGATGTTGCCAAAGCAATCACAAAAAATGTGGGGGTAAAATAAAATGGATGTTAGCCAGTATCTAGATATTTTTATTGATGAAAGTTCGGAGCATATTCAGACATTGTCTGACTGTATCATGACTCTTGAGCAGGAGCCGGAAAACAAAGACACTATAAATGAGATTTTCCGTGCTGCCCACTCCTTAAAGGGTATGGCAGGTACAATGGGCTTTAAGCGCATGCAGCACCTTACACATGATATGGAAAATGTATTTCAGGAGGTCAGAAGCGATAAAATTAAAGTTGACAGCTCAATGATTGATCTGCTCTTTAAGTGCCTTGACGCTATAGACAGCTATGTTGAAAATATTAAATCCACATCTGATGAGGGTACTGATGATAATGAGGTTATCATAAAGGAACTCAACGATTTTATTGCAAAAGCAAACGGACAGACTGTAAGCAAACAGGCTGAGCCTCAAGAAAAGGCTGCTGAAGCTGAAACAAAGGATTCATCAGATGCATCTGACAGTGCACTTGATACAATTGAACTGACAGACAACGAGAAAAAATTAATTGACGAGGCAATTTCAGCAGGCCTTAAAATATACGGCATGACAGTTACCGTAGCAAGCGACTGTCTGCTCAAAGCAGCAAGAGCTTTCCTTGTTTTCAAGGCAGTTGAGGAGCTGGGACAGATTCTGGTTTACAGACCAAGCTCACAGGATATTGAGGATGAGAAGTTTGATTTGTCATTCAGCTTTTATGTTGCATCAGGTGAGGGTTTTGATAAATTGGAGCATGCAGCTTCCAACGTATCTGAGATTGATAAGGTTGAGGGAAAAGAAATCACCGAGTTTCACCTGGAGGGTGAAGCAGAGCAGACAGCACAGGCTCCTGAAGAGACAAAAAAGGCAGATAAGGAAGAAAAAGAGGAAAAGACTCCTGCTGCAAAGACAGAATCTTCAAAGCCAAAAACTGCAAATAACTCTCAAAAGCAGGCTGTTTCTCATAAAAAAGCTACTACAAGCCGAACAGTCAGAGTAGATATCGAAAAGCTTGATATGCTTATGAATCAGGTGTCTGAGCTTATTATTGCAAAGAACTCTCTTGTAGCCATGAGCTCATCTGATGGAGAAAACAATAATAACCAGTCATTCCATGAACAGATTGAATATCTGGAAAGAATTACGACCAATCTCCATGAGTCTGTCATGAAGGTACGAATGGTTCCTATTGAAAGTGTTACACAGAAATATCCTAGAATGATAAGAGATCTGTCTCGTACTCTGAATAAGAAGATGAATCTTGTCATAACCGGTGAAGATACCGAGCTGGACCGTACAGTTGTGGATCAGATCGGAGATCCTCTGCAGCATCTGCTTAGAAACAGTGCTGATCATGGACTTGAAAGCAATGAGGTCAGACTTGAGCGTGGAAAGCCAGAGGTAGGTACTATTTTCTTAAATGCATACCAGGAGGGCAACAATGTTGTCATAAAGGTCGGAGATGATGGAAACGGAATCGATACCGAAGCCGTAAAGAACAAGGCTATCGAGCGTGGCATAGTCACAGCTGAACAGGCTGAAAATCTATCTCAGAAGGATATCATCAACTTCCTTTTTATGCCAAGCTTTTCAATGGCAAAACAGATTACCGATATCTCCGGACGAGGAGTTGGTCTTGATGTTGTTAAATCCGGCATTGAACAGCTGGGTGGTGATGTATCGGTTTCAACCGAGCTTGGTAAGGGTACTACATTTACTGTACGTCTTCCTCTTACTCTTGCAATCATTCAGGCTCTCATGGTAGAGATCCGTGATGAAATATATGCCATTGCGCTCGGCTCTATCTCAAATATAGAGGATATTCCTGTGAAGGATATCAAATATGTACAGGCTAAGGAAGTTATTCACCTGCGTGGAAGCGTTATTCCAATCATCCGCCTCGATAAGATGCTGGACATTGAGCCAAAGGAGCAGGAGCCGGATCATCTTACTGTAGTAATTGTCCAAAAGGGAGATCAGCAGGCAGGTCTTGTGGTTGACAATCTCATTGGACAGCAGGAGATTGTAATCAAGTCTTTAGGAAAATACATAAACGGCAACAAGCTTATCAGCGGAGCGACAATACTTGGAGATGGTGATGTAGCTTTGATACTTGATGTAAATACACTTATGTAATGGAGGGGAAGTACATGCCAGAAAATGAATTTGATATACAGGAAAAAGAAACAAAGCAATATATTTCAGTCAAAATAGGCGAAGAAAAATTCGGAATTGATATTGGCTATGTTGATAATATCGTCAGAATGCAGAAGATTACAAGAGTGCCAAAGGCGCAGAAGTACTTTAAGGGTATCATAAATCTGCGTGGTGATATCGTTCCGGTAATGAGTGCCCGCATAAAAATGGGACTGGACGATGATGTATATACATCATCAACCAGAATAATTATCCTAAAGCTTGAAGAAAAGGGTGAGATAGGTCTTATCGTCGATGAAGTTTGTGAAGTTGTCACACTTGTGGTTGATGAAATAGATAAGCCTAATATAGATGCTTCATCTACAGGCAAGGAACTGTTCATAAACGGTATAGGTAAAAACGGAGATGAACTGATTTCTCTGTTTGAAATAGGCTCAATAGTCTCAGATAAGGACGCTAACTGATTTGCAGCAATGTATAGTGAGGTATAAAAGCCTCACTATATAAGTTTTAACAAATAAAAGGGTGAATACAATGAGTGAATTTTCTTTAGATAATGTCAATTCGATGTATATGGATGTCCTTAAGGAAATCGGAAATATAGGTGCCGGCAATGCCACGACAGCGATTGCCGGCATGCTTGGCACTACCATGAAAATGGAAGTTCCAAGAGTTCTGTTAATGGATGCGACAAAGCTTGGAGATGCCATATGTCCGGAGGAAGAGACAATAGTGGGTATATTTCTTGAGGTTACCAACGATATCTCCGGCAGTATGATGTTTCTCATGAAGCTTCCGGCAGCACACTTTCTGGTAAACAAGCTGATGGGCAGACCACAGGACTATAACGAGCCATTTGATGAGATGGATTTATCTGCATGAAGGAGATTGGCAACATAATAGCAGGCGCATATTTGTCAGCGCTTTCAACTATGACAAATCTTAAAATACTACCTTCCATTCCGTATATTGCTGTAGATATGGCTGCTTCCATATTAAGTGTGCCGGCAATTCAGTTTGGACAATATGGTGACAATGCACTTTTTATAGAGACGGAGTTTGGTGATGATATAATGATGAACGGATACTTTATCCTTATGCCTGATCCGGATTCATATGATAATATTTTATCGGCTTTAGGAATTAGTTTTTAGTATTTAGGAGAATCCATATGGCAAGTACTATTAAAGTATCAATGGCAGACCTTAAGGTTGCCAAAGCCCCTGATTCTCTGACCACACTTGGGCTTGGTTCATGCATAGGGCTCACCCTTTATGATCCGGCTTCAAAAATCGGTGGGCTTGTACACTATATGCTGCCTGACAGCACCAAACTTAGAAATAACACAAATATAGCCAAGTTTGGCGATACGGGAATTAGGGAACTTTATAATCAAATGATAAAAAATGGCGCGAATCCCAGACGAATGGTTGCAAAGATTGCCGGTGGAGCTAAGATGTTTGAGATGTCAGGCAATTCTACAATCGGAAATGTTGGCGATCGCAATACCGATATGGCCAGGCACGTGCTTGCAGAGCTGAAAATTCCTCTGAAGGCACAGGATACCGGTCTTAATTACGGAAGAACTGTTATACTTGACTGTGAAACCGGTGACTATATCATCAAAGCAGTCGGAAAAGAGCAAAAGGTGATTTAACATGAAGAATAATTTATTACCATCTCTTGTTATGCTTTTAGCCGGCTTAGTATGCAGTATTATATCCCTGCGGCAGGCGTTGATCTGATGAGCTTTACAACAAGACTTTTAACTGTGCTTGTAGTATTCTATATAATCGGAGCGATACTTAAAGTAATCCTAAGCTGTGCATTTAAGGCAATGGAAGACAGGCAAAAGAAAGCTGAAGCGGCCGAAGCAAAGACTGATGATTCCGAAGTCTTTGATAATGATGATGACAATGATAAGCCAATTAGCTAGCTGCAGAATAATATACTGGTAAACAGGGGGCATAATGAAAGCTATAGAAAAGGAAAAGCTGTGGGAGGAATATCAAAAGAATCCCACTCCCAAGCTACGGGAACAGCTCATAATAGAATATGCACAGCTGGTCAGGCTTGTGGCAGGACGCCTCAGCATGTATCTTGGGCATAATGTGGAATATGATGACCTGGTAAGCTATGGGATATTTGGCCTCATTGATGCCATAGACAAGTTTAATCTTGAAAAAAATGTCAAGTTTGAGACATATGCAAGCCTTAGAATCCGTGGAGCCATACTTGATCAGATCAGGAAAATGGACTGGATTCCAAGAACAGTCAGACAAAGGCAAAGGAAAATAGACGAGGCAATAAAGAACATTGAACTTCGTACCGGCAAAACAGCAAATGACGCAGACCTCGCAAAGGAGCTTTCTATCTCGGAGGATGAGCTTTGCAGCTGGCAGTCGCAGCTTAAAGTAACAAATGTTGTATCTCTCGATGAATTTGATGAGTCAGGACCTGAGCCTGTCATGGATGCTGCACATAATTCACATTATGCACAGCCGGAGGAGATTGTTACACAGGAAGAGCTGAAAACAATGCTTGTTAAGTCGCTTGACAATCTGACCGAGAAGGAGCGCAGGGTTATCGAATTATATTATTATGAGGATCTTACCCTTAAAGAAATAAGCAATATCCTAGAGGTTTCAGAATCAAGAGTATCACAGCTTCACACAAAGGGACTGATTAAAATGCGTAAGGTCATGGGCCCTTATATGAATATACTTACAAACGCATAAGAGGGCAGAGGTTTATATGACAACATTAGAAATAACTCTCATCATCATAGGTGTTGTTTTCCTTATAGGAAGCTTTATGGTAAATGACAAGCTTTCACATAAGGATTTGGATAAAATAGCCGATATGAGTGCTGAGGAACTAAAAATAATAACTGAAAAAGAAGTGACTGCCGCCAAAAAGGACTTAAGCGATGCCTTGGACGAGGAAATAACACAAAAGCAGGATGAGACAAAGCGAAGTCTTGAAAAGGAAGCAAATTCCAAAATAATGGCGATAAATGAATATTCTGATACAGTGCTAGATTCGATAAACAAGGCACATAATGAAATAATGTTTTTATACAGTATGCTAAATGACAAGCATGATGAGCTTACACGGCTTTCAGGCGATATAGATAAAGCATCATCAAGACTCAGAAGCTCCTTCGAGCCGCTTTCTGCAGACTCTGCAAAGAGGGCTGAAAAACCGTCTGTAGCCGTGCAAAAGCCGGCAGAACCTAAGTCTGGCACAATGCAGCAGGATACAAAGCCTGACATGAAGCAGATGACAGGTATAGATATTTCAGGTATCATTAAAACACAGCCTGCTTCAGCAGCCCCTGCGTCAAAGGCAGGTGCAACAGCTACAACAGGTACAGCGGCCGCTGTATCGGTCAAGGCATCAGATGCTGCTTTTGGTACGCCAGCAGGCAGTAGCGCAAATGCTGATGTAATAAATCACACACATGAAATCCTTAAGCTTTATAAATCGGGCAAGAGCAATGTAGAGATAGCAAAGCTTTTGTCTCTTGGTACCGGCGAGGTAAAGCTTATAATAGATTTATATAAAGAGGGCAAATAAAGTGAGATTAAAATACTATTTGCGTGGACTTGGATTAGGCATTATTTTTGCGGTAATTATTATGATGATTGGTTTTCACGACAATAAGCAGTCCATGTCTGATACAGAAATAATAGAAAAAGCCAAAACACTCGGTATGGTTGAAGCAAAGAATATTTCCGGGACAGTCGCAGACGAATATAATAGTGAAAAAACTGACTCCTCTGCTACAAACTCAGATGCTTCTTCCCAAAAAGCCGAAACTGAACAGGATAGTCAGATGCAGGACAGCCAAACAGCACAGGAAGATACACAGCAGGAAGCAACGCAGCCGGCAGCGGATGCAAAGCAGGAGACTGTAGAGCCACAGGATGCTGTTACAACATACACAATTTCAGTAACAAGTCAGGATACATGTCGCACCATTGCAGAAAAGCTTAAAGCTCTCAATCTAGTGGATGATGCTGAACAATTTCGTATATATATGGGACAAAAGGGTGCTGATCATTTTATAGCAGATGGTGAGCACGTTATCCCACAGGGAGCATCGTATGATGATATAATCACTATTCTGACACAGAAATAAATTTTTTACTTGCATATAAGCCTTTGGTATGTTATAATTCCAAAGCTTAAATACTATAAAGCACGTGTGCGGATGATCGCCGGTGCCGGATAACGCTTACCGGTGGCTGATCTAATTGGAAACACACGGAAGATTAATAACCAAACGGAGGTAAATAAAATGAGCGTAATTTCAATGAAACAGTTACTCGAGGCAGGTGTTCATTTTGGACATCAGACAAGAAGATGGACCCTAAAATGGCTCCTTACATCTACACAGAGCGTAATGGTATCTACATCATCGACTTACAGAAGTCTGTAGGAAAGGTTGATGAGGCATATGATGCCGTATCTGATATCGCTGCTCAGGGTGGTACAATCCTTTTCGTAGGTACAAAGAAGCAGGCTCAGGATGCAATCAAGACTGAGGCAGAGCGTTGCGGTATGTACTATGTAAACGAGAGATGGTTAGGTGGAATGCTTACAAACTTCCGCACAATCGAGAGCCGTATTGCAAGACTTAAAGCTATTGAGACAATGTCAGAGGATGGCACATTCGATGTTCTTCCTAAGAAGGAAGTTATCGCACTCAAGAAGGAGTGGGAGAAGCTCGAGAAGAACCTTGGCGGAATCAAGGATATGAAGAGAATTCCTGATGCAATATTTGTAGTAGATCCTAAGAAGGAGCGTATCTGTATCAAAGAGGCTCAGGCACTTGGAATCACTCTTATAGGTATTGCTGATACAAACTGCGATCCTGACGAGTTAGATTATGTTATCCCAGGAAACGATGATGCTATCAGAGCTGTCAAATTAATCGTATCTAAGATGGCAGACGCTGTTATCGAGGCAAAGCAGGGCGCTGAGGAAGAGGTTACTGCTGAGGAAGCTTCTGACGAGACAGTTGAGGAATAAAACAGATTAATATCGGAGGATAATCAAATGGCTATTACAGCAGGTATGGTAAAAGAACTGCGTGAAATGACAGGCGCAGGTATGATGGACTGCAAAAAGGCTTTAACTGAGACAAACGGTGATATGGATGCCGCTGTTGAGGTATTAAGAAAAAGCGGTGCAGCCAAGATGGAAAAGAAGCAGAGCAGAATTGCCGCTGAGGGAATCGCACGTGTTGCTGTAAACGGAAACGTTGCAGTTGTAGCAGAGGTTAACTCTGAGACAGATTTCGTTGCAAAGAACGAGACATTCCAGGAGTTTGTTCAGACTGTAGCAGATACAGCACTTGCTTCTGGCTTAAATGGTGGTGCAAATGGAGAGGATATCGACGCTCTTCTTGCTACAAACGGACTTAGCGAGCTTCTTGTAGAGAAGACAGCTACAATCGGAGAGAAGTTATCTGTTCGTAGATTTGCAAAGGTTACAGGTGATGTTGTTACTTCTTATATCCATGGTGGTGGAAGAATCGGTGTTATCATTGCAGCAATGGTGCAACAGACGATGCAGCTAAAGAAGCAATCACAAATATTGCTATGCAGGTTGCAGCTATGAACCCACAGTACATCAGCAGAAACGATATCTCTGATGAAGAGCTTGCAAAGCTTAGAGAGATCACTGTTGACAGTGCATTAAATGATGCTACAACACTTCCAAAGCCTATTCTTAATAAGTTAATTGACAAGGCTATTAACGAGAAGCTTTGGAGCGATGATGATATCAACAACTTCAACGAGCACAAGAACAACATGAACTATGTATGGAACTTCTTATCAGATGCTGCTAAGGCAAAGCCTGGTGAGCTTGCAATGGCAGACAAGGAGTCTATCGTGGCTGAGAAGATGTTCAATGGTTTAGTTGAGGGTCGTGTATCTAAGCAGTTAAAAGAGATTTGTCTCCTTGACCAGACATATGTTAAGGCAGAGGATGGAAAGCAGTCAGTTGCAAAATATCTTGAGTCAGTTTCTAAGGATCTTACAATCACCGAGATGGTTCGTTTCGAGGTAGGTGAGGGTATGGAGAAGAAGCAGGAAGATTTCGCTGCTGAGGTTGCTGCCCAGATGGCTGGAGTCTAAACTGTATCTTTATACTGATTAAACGAATGCTGTTCCGCAAAAGTTTAACTTTTAAACTTTTGCGGAATTTTTTATCTTTACAAGATATAAAAATATGGTAAAATAGTAAGAGGAAACAAAACCAATCATAACGGGGGACGCATATGGACTCAAAGGATAATGAATTAGCCAGACAGCAGCAAGAGCGTCGCAAACGTGTGAGCCGGATTAAGACAGGTATTATTATGACTATAGCAATATGGATAGCAATATCTATACTTGCCATAGTTGTACTGGGCATCATGGTTGTCAAACTGAATTCGAGAATATACAAGCTTGAGCTTCAGTTAAATACAGCTATATCAAGCACAGTTACCGGTACTGAGTCTGATGATGGTGACATCGCTTCTGATGAAGAAAGCTCTGGCGCAAAAACTCAGGCTGTCGTGAAACAGCTTGAGTCAAAAGACAATGTGTATCATGATGGGGATACAAGAAAGGTATATCTTACCTTTGATTGTATTCCCGGTGATAACACCGGTGCCATTTTAGATGCCCTTGCCAACTGTGGTGTCAAGGCTACCTTCTTTGTCACAGCAGATACCTCCGGTAAATATGATGATGTTTATAAGCGCATAGTGCAGGACGGACACACTATTGCGATGGCTTCCTACAGTAATTCATACAGTAAAATTTATGAATCAACAGAGGCATTTACCGATGACCTGACACAGATTTCCGATTATATCACCAATCTGACTGGAATAGCACCGGATATTTATCGTTTTCCCGGTGGCAGCATGAACCAGATTAGTAATGTAGACATGGTTGAGCTTGTAAAGATACTCAATTCAAAGCGTATCACATACTTTGACTGGAATGTCAATTCTGGTGATACGGCCGACAATTGCAGTGTCGATGATATTGTCAATAATGTCACCTCAGGTATTGCCAAATATGACAATTCAGTTGTGTTATTACATGATGATTCAAACAGATCAACCACGGCAGAGGCTATTGAGCCGCTTGTTGAAAGCATAAAAGCGCAGGGTGCCGAAATATTGCCGATTGATAATAATACATATAAAGTTCAATATATCAAATCAGATACTGTTGGATAAGATAATAAATGGAGGAAATATTCATGGGATTATTCAAAGAATTTAAGGATGATTTTTCTCAGGCTGTAAACGAGCTTGTACCCGGAGATGTACCTGAGAAAGAAGTAGAGCCAAAGGCTCAGACAGCTGACAATCTTGTAGTTGATACTATAGGAGAGAATGTTGACGTTGCATCAGAGCTTTCAAAGCTCGACGGATTACTTGAGCATGTCGAGGAGCAGCCACAGGAGACAACTGTACCAAGACCAACTCCAAGTGAAAATTTTGCAGAGCATACAATCAATACACAAAAAGAGGAGCAGATACCACAAATGAATGATATACCACAGCCAGTAAATACACAGCCAGTAAACAATAACGTTTTATCAGGAGATGTACAGGACGAAACATCAGTCATCACAGCAAGTACTGTACTCACAGGAGATTTACAGTCATCAGGATCATTTGATATTCAGGGAACCATCAACGGAAATGTAATGTGTAACGGCAAGATTGTTGTTACAGGAACAGTCAACGGCAACACAAATTCATCAGAGTTTTTCGCTGATGTAGCTAAGGTTGAGGGTGAAATTGTTTCAACAGGAACTGTAAAGATAGGTGCAGGATCTGTTATCATCGGCAATATCTCAGCATCTTCAGCAGTTATCGCAGGAGCTGTAAAGGGCGATATAGATGTTCAGGGACCTGTTGTAGTAGATACTTCTGCAGTTATCATGGGTAATATCAAGTCACGTTCAGTACAGATTAACAACGGTGCCGTTATCGAGGGCTTCTGTTCTCAGACATACGCTGATATCGATGTTCAGGGACTTTTCGAGGGTAAATAAATATGAGTAGAATATTACTAAAATTAAGTGGTGAAGCACTTGCAGGTGATAAGCACCACGGCTTTGATGAGGCTACAGTCATTGAGGTTGCAAAACAGGTTAAACAGATTGTTGATAATGGTACACAGGTAGGTATTGTTATCGGTGGTGGAAACTTCTGGAGAGGCAGAACGAGTGAGACCATCGACCGCACAAAGGCTGACCAGATTGGTATGCTCGCTACAGTTATGAACTGCATTTATGTATCTGAGATTTTCAGATATGTCGGAATGAAGACAGCTGTTCTTACTCCGTTTGAGTGCGGCAACATGACAAAGCTTTTCTCTAAGGACAGAGCAAACAAGTATTTCGCACATGATATGGTTGTTTTCTTTGCAGGTGGTACAGGTCATCCTTATTTCTCAACAGATACAGCCACGGTGCTTCGTGCAATTGAGATTGAGGCAGATGGTATTTACCTTGCCAAAGCAATTGACGGAGTATATGACAGTGATCCAAAGACCAATCCTGCTGCAAAGAAGTATGATGAGCTTTCAATCGAAGAGGTTGTTGAGAAGAAGCTCGCAGTAGTTGACCTCACAGCGTCTATCATGTGCCTTGAGAACAAGATGCCTATGTATGTATTCGGACTCAATGAGGAAAACAGCATTGTAAATGCTCTTACAGGCAAATTTAACGGTACAAAGGTTACTGTATAGTAAATTGCATATAATGCATATCAGGAGGATAATATGGATTCAAGATTAAACCCTTTCCAGGATAAAATGGAAAAAACATTAAATAATCTCGAGGAAGAGTATGCAGGCATCCGTGCAGGAAGAGCCAATCCACATATTCTTGACAAGCTTCGTGTAGATTATTACGCACACCTTCACCAATTCAGAGTGTAGCCAATGTAAGTGTTCCAGAGCCTAGAATGATTCAGATTCAGCCATGGGAGGCTTCTATGGTTAAGGAGATTGAGAAAGCAATAAACTGCTCTGACATCGGAATTAATCCTACAAACGACGGAAAGCTTATCAGACTTGTTTTCCCTGAGCTTACAGAGGAGAGACGTAAAGATCTTGCAAAGGACATCAAGAAAAAAGGCGAGGAAGCTAAGGTTGCTGTCCGCAATATCAGAAGGGATGCAATCGACAGCATCAAGAAGACCGGCAAAGAGGAAGGCATTTCAGAGGATGAGATTAAAGGCCTCGAGGATGACGCTCAAAAGCTTACCGACAAGTTTGTCGCAAAGGTTGACGCTGCGGTTGACGCAAAATGTAAAGAGATACTTACTGTATAGTATTTATATCACGTATACAAACAAGGGACATGTTATTCGTGTCCCTTATTTGCTTATTCCCGGTTTTACTGTTCACACTTAACTGTGTGACCAGCAAATAATGATGCGTCATGATTGTAAATATATAATATGCATAAATGAAAGGAAATAAAATATGAGTACTCCGGAACATATAGCAATCATTCTGGACGGAAACGGCCGCTGGGCCAAAAGTAAGGGTATGCCAAGAAACTACGGTCATACAGTAGGAGCCAAAAATGTTGAGAATATATGTAAGGCTGCAAACGACCTCGGCGTTAAATATCTGACACTTTATGCCTTTTCCACTGAAAACTGGAACCGCCCTGAGTCTGAGGTTGCTGCACTAATGAAGCTTCTTGAAAGCTATCTTAAAAACTGCATAAAGACTGCCAATAAAAACAATATGCGTGTGCGCGTAATAGGTGAGATAAGCAGGCTTTCAGAGAATTTTCAGGAGAAAATAAGAAACCTTGAAGAAGTTTCATCAGTAAATACGGGTCTTAACCTGACAATTGCAATTAATTACGGAAGCCGAGATGAGATGATACGTGCTGTAAAGCATATGATAGCTGACCATGATGCCGGAAATCTTTCGGCTGACGATATAGATGCAGATACCTTCTCATCATATCTTGATACAAAAGAGCTTCCGGATCCTGATTTACTCATCCGCACAAGTGGTGAGCAGCGCCTGTCAAACTACCTGCTCTGGCAGCTTGCATACGCTGAGTTTTATTTTACAGATGTTCCGTGGCCTGCATTTGATAAAAATGAACTCAAAAAGGCCATAGATGCATATAATAAAAGAGACCGTCGCTTTGGTGGATTAAAAGAAACGAACGACACGGAGGATAAATAATGTTTAAGACAAGACTGCTTAGTGGTATAGTTCTTGTAATTGCCGCTATATTTCTTATAGTAACAGGAAACGAGGTGCTTCTTTTTTCAACACTTCTGATTTCGTGTATAGGTATGTTTGAGCTTTTCAGGGTGTTTAAATTTGAAAAATCGCTCTTATCGGTTGTACCGTATATTGCTTTGATTTTATTTTACATCAACTTAAGGTGGAGCTTCATACCTGATGTAATGATGCTTTTCATGGGCTTTCTTATTGTACTGATGTTCGTGTATGTGCTTTCATACCCGAAATATGATGCAAAACAGCTCATGGCAGCCTTTTTTGGTATGTTTTATGTGGGAACAATGCTTTCATATGTCTACCAGATACGTACACTCAACAACGGACTTTACCTTGCCTTCTTGGTATTTTTATGCTCTTGGGGCTGTGATACATGCGCCTACTGCGTCGGAGTGCTGATTGGAAAGCACAAAATGGCACCAAAGCTTTCACCAAAGAAGTCTATAGAGGGTGCAGTAGGTGGTGTGCTCGGCAGTGCGCTTCTTACAGCCTTATACTGCTTTATATTTAGAAATCATATGAATATAGACGGCACAGAGATTGCTATACTTGCTGTTATAGCTGCTGTTGCAGGCCTTATTTCAATGGTTGGAGATTTGTGCGCATCAGCCATAAAGCGTAATTATGATATCAAGGATTACGGACATCTGATACCCGGACATGGTGGTATTTTAGACCGCTTTGACAGCATGATTATCACAGCACCAATCATTTATTATCTGGCTAGCTTCTTTTTAAGTTAAAAAGTAACATTTAAGAACCATTGAAACAAAAAGCTAAGGTAACTATTCAGAACCACTGAGAAAAATATAAATCGAGGAATTATCATGAAAAAAATATCAATACTTGGTTCAACCGGCTCTATCGGAACACAAACACTTGATGTGATAAGAGAGCATGGTGATATGCAGGTTGTGGCACTTTCCTGTGGCAGAAATCTCTCCCTTATAGAGAAACAGGCAAGGGAATTTAAGCCACAGTTTGTCAGTGTAAGTGATGAAAACGATGCCAAAAAGCTTCGCACAAGCCTTGCGGATACTGATATCGAAGTAGGCTATGGCATGGACGGTCTCATTAGATGTGCACCATTGAGCCTTGCGATATAGTTGTAACTGCAATTGTCGGTATGCTTGGCATTCGTCCTACAATTGCCGCCATCAAGGCAAAAAGACCATCGCACTCACAAATAAGGAGACCCTCGTTACAGCGGGTCATATCATTATCCCGCTTGCGAAAGAGTATGGTGTGTCCATTCTTCCGGTGGACAGTGAGCACAGTGCCATCTTCCAGTCACTGCAGGGAAATTCTATGAATCCGATTAAAAAGATTCTTCTGACAGCATCCGGAGGTCCGTTCAGAGGCAGAAAGCTCTCTGAGCTTGAAGGTATAAGGGTGGAGGACGCACTAAAGCATCCTAACTGGTCAATGGGTCAAAAAATCACTATTGATTCATCAACCATGGTCAATAAAGGGCTTGAGGTGATTGAAGCAAAATGGCTTTTTGACGTCGATTTGTCGCAGATTCAGGTTGTAGTGCATCCTCAGAGTGTCATTCATTCGGCTGTTGAGTATGCGGATGGAGCAGTTATAGCACAGCTTGGTACTCCTGATATGCGTATACCTATACAGTATGCACTGTATTATCCAAGCAGACCTGCGCTTTCCGGTGACAGGCTTGATCTCTTTAAGCTTAAGGATCTGACCTTTGAGGCACCGGATCTTGATACCTTTAAAGGGCTTGCTCTCGCCATGAAGGCTGCAAGGGCAGGAGGTAATATTCCTACGGCCTTCAATGCTGCAAACGAGAGAGCAGTGGCGCTGTTTTTGAATAAAAAGATTAAATATCTGGAAATAATCGATATAATCGAGGCATGTATGGAGAATGCATCATTTATTGAAAATCCTTCAGTGGATGAGATACTTGATACAGAGCTGTGCGCATATGACTATATCAGTAAAAGGTGGTAATTTTGAACATTATTAGTATTATTATTGCAATCATATTATTCAGCATCATAGTAATTTTTCACGAGCTCGGACATTTCTGGCTTGCTAAAGCAAATGGCATAAAGGTCAATGAATTTTGTCTTGGACTTGGACCGACTCTTTTTGGAGTGCAGCGTGGAGAGACCAAATACTCCATAAAGCTGCTTCCGTTTGGCGGAGCTGTATCATGGAGGGTGAGGATGAAAGCTCAGGTGATGACAGGGCGTTCAACAACAAATCCGTGTGGGCGCGCATAAGCGTTGTTTTCGCAGGGCCGTTTTTTAATTTTATCATGGCATTTATTTTTGCTCTCATTATCATCTGCTCTGTAGGCTATGACAGTCCAAAGCTTGCAGGTGTTATTGAGGGCTATGCGGCTGAGGGGGCCGGTATCAAAGCCGGTGATGAGATTGTAAAGCTGAACAATACGAATATACACTTTTACCGCGAGATAAGCCTCTACTCGATGCTTCACGAAGGTGAAACAGTTGATGTGACCTACCTTAGGGATGGCAAAAAGCATACCACCACATTGAAGCCTAAATATGACGAGACAACAAAGAGGTATCTGTACGGCTTTAACGTGTCGGGAGAGCGTACAAAGCCCGGCTTGGGAAAGGCACTGCTTTATAGCTGCTACGAGGTGAAATACAACATCTATACAACAATAGAGGGGCTTAAAATGCTCTGTACAGGGGCTGCATCTGTAAATAACTTAAGCGGACCCGTAGGCATTGTAAAGAACATGGGAGATACCTATGAGCAGGCAGTTTCTATGTCCGGAGTATGGCTTGGCATACTAAATATGTTAAACTGGGGCGTGCTGATTTCTGCAAACCTCGGTGTGATGAACCTGCTGCCACTGCCGGCACTTGATGGTGGCAGACTTGTATTTTTGATAGTTGAAGCCATAAGAAGAAAGAGAGTGGACCCTGAGAAGGAGGGCTATGTGCATCTCGTTGGCATAGTGCTTTTACTTCTTCTGATGGTTGTTGTCATGTTCAATGATATCAGAAATCTAATAGTCTGATTTTATAACAGATTGGAGATATACACATGGAGACAAAAATAGTAAAAATCGGAAATAAAGTAATCGGTGGAGGAAACCCGATTCTCATACAGTCAATGACAAATACAAAGACTGAGAATGTAGCTGACACAGTTGCGCAGATAAACGCGCTGACAGACTTAGGCTGTGATATAATCCGATGTGCTGTGCCTACGATGGAGGCTGCAAGGGCACTTAAGGAGATTAAGAAACAAATCAGCATACCGCTTGTTGCGGATATACACTTTGATTACAAGCTTGCAATAGCTGCGATTGAAAACGGAGCCGACAAAATCCGAATCAATCCCGGCAACATAGGAAGCGCTGAAAGGGTAAAGGCTGTCGTGGATGTAGCAAAGGAGAGAAATATTCCTATCCGCGTCGGTGTAAACAGTGGCTCTCTTGAAAAAGACTGGTAGAGAAATATCATGGTGTGACAGCAGAGGGGCTTGTGGAGAGTGCTCTGGACAAGGTAAAGCTCATAGAGGATATGGGGTATGACAATCTTGTCATAAGCATCAAATCATCAGATGTCATGATGTGTGTTAAAGCACATGAGCTTATTTCAGATAAAACCAATCATCCGCTCCATGTGGGTATCACAGAGGCAGGCACAATAATAAGCGGCAATATAAAGTCTGCTATCGGACTCGGACTGATACTAAGCCAGGGCATAGGTGATACAATACGTGTATCTCTCACTGGAAGCCCTCTCGAGGAAATAAAGTCTGCCAAGCTCATTTTAAGAACTCTTGGTCTTAGAAAGGGTGGCATAGAGGTTGTTTCATGTCCTACCTGCGGCCGCACACAGATAGATCTTATCGGGCTTGCAAATCAGGTGGAGACAATGGTTTCAGGATATGACCTTGACATAAAGGTTGCTGTCATGGGCTGTGTGGTAAACGGACCGGGTGAAGCAAAGGAAGCAGATCTTGGCGTGGCCGGAGGAATCGGCGAGGGTCTTATCATAAAGCACGGTGAGGTATTTAAAAAGGTGCCTGAGAGCGAGCTTTTGGGTGCATTGAAATATGAGCTTGACCATTGGGGTGAATAATTTTGACAAAAACATTTAAGGAAGTTTTCCCTACACTTAAGCTGGACAAGGATATGGAGAATCTGCTGGAGAATGCTGATGTCACCAGAATTTCCGTAAACCATGCAAGAGATTTTTACAAAATATATGTAAAAGCAAAACGCCTTATTTTCAAAAAAATATCTGGAAGCTTGAGGAAAGCATTAAAAACCAGATATTTAAAAGTAAAGATATTACAGTAAAAATTATAGAGTCTTACGAGTTGTCTTCGCAGTACACACCGAAGACTCTTTTTGATGTCTATTTTGACAGTATTCTTGACGAAATAAACAGTCACAGTGTACTTTTGTACAATCTGCTGCGCACCTCAAAGTGGAGCTTTACCGACGATACACATGTCACAGTCACACTTGAGGAGACAATAATCGCAAAGACCAGAGGCAATTCGGTCATAGAATTTCTTGAGAAGGTGTTCTGCGAGCGCTGTGGGATGGATTTTATCGTTAATCTGCAGTACGAAAAGCCAAAAATCAGCAAATACCGTCAAAATGCTGACAAGCAGATTGAGCAGGAGGTGCAAAATATTGTCGCCCGCACTAAATTTGCCATGGCAAAGATGACGATGATGAAGATTCTAAAGTGGCTGTCGATGACGGTGCAATGTTCGTAGGAGGCAGTGAAAATACATCTGATACAAAAAAGAGTGGCACATCAGATTCTCCTAAAGCCTCAAATAAGAAGAATGAAGCGAAGACAGGCACTGATAAAAAGCCTGAGAAGAAGTTTGAAAAGAAGTTCGAAAAGAAGTTTGAGAAAAAGTTCGAGCGCAAAGGAGATTTCAGGCGCAAATATGACAATGACCCTGATATCGTGTACGGAAGAAGCTTTGATGATGAAGAGATGTCCATTGAAAAGATTGACGGTCCTATCGGTGAGGTTACAATAAAGGGCAAGATCCTTACGGTTGAATCCCGTGAAATCAGAAACGAAAAGACCATCATTATGTTTGCGGTCACTGATTTCACAGACACCATCATGCTCAAGCTTTTTGCCAGAAATGATGACGTAGCAGATATTCTTGCATATATTGCCCCTGGCAACTTTGTTAAGGCAAAGGGAGTTGTGACTGTAGATAAATATGACAGTGATTTGTCAATAAGCTCAATAGTCGGACTTAAAAAGATACCTGATTTTACATCAAAGAGGGAGGATACTGCTGCCGAAAAACGTGTTGAGCTTCACTGTCACACCAAGATGAGTGACATGGATGGCGTGTCTGACGTAAAGGATATTGTGAAGTGTGCCATGCGCTGGGGACACAAGGCCATTGCTATTACGGACACGGTGATGTGCAGGCATTCCCTGACGCTAACCATACTGTGGATGACAAATTCAAGGTCATTTACGGTGTGGAAGCATATCTGGTCGATGATACAAAGGATATTGTGGAGAATGCAGCCGGTCAGTCGCTGGATGACAAGTACGTGGTATTTGATATAGAGACAACAGGCTTTTCTCCGGAAAAGAATAAAATCATAGAAATAGGTGCGGTGAAGGTCATCGGTGGCGAGATTGTAGACCGCTATTCCACATTTATAAACCTGAGGTACCTATTCCGTTCAGGATTGAGGAGCTCACCTCGATAAGGGATGACATGGTTATCACATCGCCAACAGTGGATGTCATACTGCCACAGTTTATGGAGTTTTGCAAGGACTGCATCATGGTCGCCCACAACGCTGACTTTGATATGAGCTTTATAAAGCGAAACTGCGCATTGCTTGGCATGGGGTATAATCCTACAATTGTTGACACGGTGGCTCTTGCGAGAGTGCTTCTGCCACAGCTAAACAGATTTAAGCTGGATACAGTAGCCAAGGCTCTAAACATCTCGCTTGATCATCATCACAGAGCGGTGGATGATGCCGCATGTACTGCAGAGATATTTGTCAAATTCATAGAAAAGCTAAAGGACAGGGGCATATCAAGCTTAGATGAGGTAAATGCCCTGGCAAAATCATCTGTTGAGATGATAAGGAAGATGCCTACATACCATGCCATCATTCTTGCAACCTGTGACCAGGGGCGTACCAATCTCTACAGGCTTATCTCGCTGTCACACATCAAATATTATAATAAGAGACCGCGAATACCAAAATCAGAGTTTAACAAGTATCGTGATGGGCTTTTAATAGGCTCAGCCTGTGAGGCAGGAGAGCTTTACAGGGCCATTTTAAACGGAAGACCACAGGAGGAAATCACAAGACTTGTGAATTTCTATGATTACCTGGAGATACAGCCTCTTGGCAACAACGCATTTATGATACGTGACGAGGATTCCGATATTGCTTCAAACGATGACCTTATCGATATAAATAAGCGAATCGTAAAGCTTGGAGAGGAATTTGGAAAGCTGGTTGTTGCAACCTGTGACGTACATTTCTTAAATCCCGAGGACGAGATATACCGTCGTATTATCATGGCCGGTAAGGGCTTTAAGGATGCAGATGAGCAGGCTCCGCTTTATTTAAGGACCACAGAGGAAATGCTAAAGGAGTTTGAATATCTCGGAAGCAAAAAGGCTGAGGAGGTAGTCATCACCAATACCAATAAGATAGCAGACATGTGTGAGCGTATCTCACCAGTCAGACCTGATAAATGTCCGCCGGTTATCGAAAACTCTGACGGCATGCTTCGTGAAATCTGCTATAACAAGGCAAACAGGATGTACGGAGATCCGCTGCCGCCGATAGTTAAGGAGCGTCTTGACAGAGAGCTTAACTCTATTATTTCAAACGGCTATGCCGTAATGTACATCATCGCACAGAAGCTTGTGTGGAAATCAAATGAGGACGGCTACCTGGTTGGCTCGCGAGGCTCCGTAGGAAGCTCATTTGTCGCAACCATGTCAGGTATCACAGAGGTTAATCCGCTGCATGCTCACTATTTGTGTACACACTGCAAATACAGTGATTTTGATTCACCAGAGGTACAGGCATTTTCAGGCCGTGGTGGCTGTGATATGCCGGATAAGCTCTGTCCAAAGTGCGGCAGACCTTTAAGCAAGGAGGGCTTTGATATTCCGTTTGAGACCTTCCTCGGTTTCAAGGGAAACAAGGAGCCGGATATCGATCTGAACTTCTCAGGTGAATACCAGTCAAAGGCTCACAAGTATACCGAGGTTATTTTCGGAGAGGGCCAGACCTTTAAAGCCGGAACCATAGGTACACTTGCTGACAAGACCGCATTTGGATACATTAAAAACTATTATGAGGAGCGCGGTGTCAGAAAGCGAAACTGCGAGATAGACAGGATAGTGCAGGGCTGCGTTGGTGTTCGACGTACTACGGGACAGCATCCGGGTGGTATAGTCGTGCTGCCGATGGGTGAGGAGATTAATACCTTTACTCCTGTACAGCATCCTGCGAATGATATGACCGTTGACATCACGACAACGCATTTTGACTACCATTCAATCGACCACAACCTGTTAAAGCTCGATATACTTGGACACGATGATCCTACCATGATTCGTATGCTGCAGGATCTGACAGGTGTTGACCCGACAAAGATTCCGCTTGACGACAAAGCTGTCATGTCACTGTTTCAGAACACCTCCGCTTTGGGCATAGAGCCTGAGGATATCGATGGATGTCCGCTTGGAGCTTTAGGTATACCGGAGTTTGGTACCGATTTTGCCATGGGCATGCTCCTTGATACAAAGCCAAAGGAGTTTTCTGACCTCATTCGTATCGCCGGATTATCACACGGTACCGACGTATGGCTTGGCAATGCACAGACTCTTATCGAGGAAGGCACAGCTACCATTTCAACCTGTATCTGTACCAGAGATGATATTATGACATATCTGATTTCCATGGGGCTTGAATCTGAGGAAGCCTTCAACATCATGGAGAAAGTGCGAAAGGGCATTATTGCCAAGGGCAAATGCCCTCAGTGGCCACAGTGGAAGGAGGATATGAAGGCACACGGTGTGCCTGACTGGTATATCTGGTCATGCGAGAAAATCAAGTACATGTTCCCTAAGGCCCATGCTGCGGCATACGTTATGATGGCATGGAGAATCGCCTACTGTAAGGTTTTCTATCCTCTTGCATACTACGCAGCATACTTTTCAATCCGTGCCACAGGCTTTTCATATGAGCTTATGTGTCAGGGAAAGGACCGACTCGAAAACTACATGAAGGACTATAAGAAAAGAAAAGACACGCTGTCAAACAAGGAGCAGGATGTATTTAAGGACATGCGTATCGTACAGGAGATGTATGCCAGAGGCTTTGATTTCATGCCTCTTGATATATACAGGGCTCACCCTAACCGTTTCCAGATAATTGACGGTAAGCTCATGCCGGCCATAAACAGTATTGACGGACTAGGCGACAATGCCGCTATTTATATTTCGGAAGCGGCAAAGGACGGACCATTCCTCTCAAAGGATGATTTCAGGGAGAGAACTCATGTATCGCGAACAGCCGTAGACCTCATGTCAGATTTGGGACTGCTTGGTTCACTGCCGGAGTCAAACCAGCTTTCACTTTTCGATTTCGGAGCATAATCCGGCAGTTTAACATAAAACATATACTTTAACAATAATAAAAATCCACTACTCATTGACAGACTCATAAATCTGTAAATAGGGTAGTGGATTTTGCGTATAATATGTATTGATTTTAAATATTAAATCTTATTTTAATTTTCTTCAATAAAATCTATCTGATACTCATCCATGTACTTGATACGTGCAAGTGAGTAAACCTCATAGCCCTGCTCGTTGATCTTTCTTCTGCCAGGCTGGAATGACTTCTCAATAAGGATTCCTATACCGGCAACTGTAGCGTGAGCCATACGAAGAAGTCTGATGGCACCTGTAGCAGCCTCTCCGTCAGCCATGAAATCATCAATCAAAAGAATATTGTCATCCTCTGAGATAACATCGCGTGAGAGCGTAAGCTCATAGCTCTTCTCTGTTGTAAATGAAGTAACCTGTGTCTGATATAAATCATTATGTAATGTCTTTGAAGGCTGCTTCTTTAAAATAACAAGCGGTACATTCATCTTGGCTGCTGCCATAAGTGCCGGAGCAATTCCTGAGCTCTCTATTGTGACAACCTTTGTGATTCCCTTACCGGCAAAGTGATTTGCGAAATCCTCACCGATGTGCTCCATAAGCACCGGATCCACCTGATGGTTGATAAATTTGTTGACCTTTAAGATATTTGTGCCAATTACCTGGCCATCCTTGAGAATTCGATCTTGCAGTTCTTTCATTTTGTTCACCTCATAAAAATAAATTGTTATTATTATAGCACTATTCTTCGACAATATCACTATAAATTTTAGAATAAATTTCTTCAACCATATGATCGAGGAAGCTTTCCTCAAGCAGGCTGTATTTTTCAGTAATGACTGATGTGATAAGCTCAGCTCTTTTGTAGTATAAATCACCTGAGCAGGCATCTCCTTTTTCACCAGATGATGCTAAAGTCATAAGCTCGTCCCTATGAGTGACGGTCACGTATTCCATGATTTCTTCTTCGAGGGAATTATTCCGGTCAATTTTTTTGAAATGTCCTTAAGCTCCATAAATGACTTCATTCCTATGATAAAAAATATCAAGAAAACAAGCCCCATTACGATAGAAACCATGAGCTTGTTTACCGAGTCTAAAGCGGCAAGCTTTATAACCCCTGTATCAAGCAGCACAATAGCAATAAGCCCTATCGCACCGACTCCGGTGAAGCACTGTCCGGTTGCTTTTGTATCCTCGTATCGTTTTTGTTCATCAACGTATATTTTCATACGGCCTCCATATTGTTTAATTATAGTTATATGTTATAATGAAACGATGAAAATTACAATATTATGTGTAGGAAAAGTTAAAGAAAAATTTTACAGAGATGCGATTGCTGAGTACTCAAAGCGCCTAAGCCGTTACTGTAAGCTTGAGATCACTGAGGTTTCCGATGAAAAGACAAGCGAACAGGCCACACAGACAGAGATAGACATCGTAAAAAATAAAGAAGGTGAGAGGCTTCTTAAAAATATAAAAGACGATGCATATGTATTTTGTCTGGCGATAGATGGAAAACAGCTTGATTCGGTTGAGCTGTCACAGAAGATGGATAAGCTTATGACAGGAGGCAAAAGTCATCTTGTTTTTGTAATAGGAGGCTCTCTCGGGTTGTCCGATGATGTATTGAAGCGCGCTGACTATAAGCTTTCATTTTCTAAAATGACATTCCCCCATCAGCTCATGCGCGTAATTTTACTGGAGCAGATTTACAGGTCGTTTCGCATCAGCAATAATGAGCCGTACCACAAATAACCGGCATAATTCAGCTAAATAAACATATGTTAATATATGAAGATGCAAAAAGTAACTGATTCGTTCGAGCTTCCAAAGGACATAGTGCTAGGGCTTCCAATTGTAACAGCATATGGTTATAATGAGTTGACTATAGAAAACCATAAGGGTATTCTGTCATTTTCGGACAAGGCCGTAACTGTAAGGGCAGCAGACAGTACCATAAAAATATCCGGCAGCCGCCTTGAAATCAAGGAATTTACAAAGGATTTAATAATAATAGCCGGTCATTTAAAGGGTGTTATATATGAGTATTAAAGCTTATGCAACCGTAAGGCTAACAGGCTGCAATATCAGGCGCTTCATAAATCTGTGCACGGCAAACCATATAAAAATATGGAACCTTAAATATGTAAGTCCAAAGGAATATGAGGCCTGCTGCAGTACAGAAGATATTTTTCTAATGAAGCCGCACCTGAAAAAGACGCATACAAGGCTTCTCGTGGTAAAAAGACAGGGATACTTTGCAATAAGAGCATTTCTATATAAAATACGTATTATTACGGCTGCAATTACCGGCGTTTTTTGTATACATGCACTCATCTGCACAAGAATCTGGCACATTGTGCCTGAAGGAAACCGTTTCACGTATGATGAGTCGGTCATCTCCTTTATGGAGAGTGAAAATGTAACAATAGGCAGCCACAAGAGAGCAGATTACAGCCTCCTTGAAAAGAAGCTTGAGGAAAAATATCCCGATATCACGTGGTGCAGTATATACATAGAAAAAAATACCATGAAAATTGATATATCAGAGGGAATAAATTATAGGTAAATTATGACAAATTTTATTTTTATGTTATAATGAAAAATATTTTGATTGAAAGGCACATGAGCTAATGAGTTTAAATGAAGTATCTATAAAAATACCGGGTGAATATATTCCAAATGTCTTTGGACAGTTTGATGCATTCGCCAAGAAAATAGAGCGCACACTGCACGTAACGCTTGTCTTAAGAGATGATTCCTTAAAGATTATCGGAGCGCAGGGAAATATTGATGGGGCAAAAGAGGTGTTCGAGCAGCTCATTGCGCTGGCTGAGAGAGGCAACGTCATTACAGAGCAGAACGTAAACTATGCACTTGCACTTTTAGAGGAGCATAGAGGCAGTGAGATTGTTGAGATTGACAAGGATATCATTTGTCACACAATAAATGGCAAGCCTGTAAAGCCAAAAACCATAGGCCAGAAGGAATATGTCGATGCAATCAGGAAAAAGATGATTGTGTTTGGCATGGGTCCTGCCGGAACAGGAAAGACCTATCTTGCCATGGCAATGGCTATAACAGCTTTTAAAAATGAGCAGGTGGGCCGTATTATTCTGACACGTCCTGCGATTGAAGCAGGCGAGAAGCTTGGCTTTCTGCCGGGAGATCTGCAGAGCAAGATTGACCCATATTTGAGACCGTTGTACGATGCTCTTTATCAGATAATGGGAGCTGAGAGCTTTCAGCGCAACATGGAAAAGGGCCTTATTGAGGTGGCTCCTCTTGCATACATGAGAGGCCGTACACTTGACAATGCATTTATCATACTTGATGAGGCACAGAATACAACTCCTGCACAGATGAAGATGTTTCTTACACGAATCGGCTTTGGCTCAAAGGTTGTCGTGACAGGTGATGCGACACAAAAGGATCTTGCACCGGGAGCAAAATCAGGGCTTGATGTGGCACTTAGGGTGCTTAAAAAAATAGATGATATAGGCATATGCAATCTGACAAGCAAGGATGTCGTGCGTCATCCGCTTGTACAAAAAATTGTTCAGGCTTATGATGATTATGAAAATAAGCAGACTGCAAAGACTGTAAGAAAGCAGAGGAAGAGCAATTGAGAAGGGTTGTATCACTAATATCAATTTTTATATCAATCTTAGCTCTTTCATTTGTGCTGTGTCTGCTTGGTGATGTATATCCGGATGAGTGGATATGCATGGGTTTTTAGATATCATATTTTATATGCTGCTTTTATTTGAGCTTGAGTACGAGCGGAACACACTGCAGCTGTCGAACAACTCAAGAACCGATTATCTTAGGTTTACGTTTGCGTTTATCATTTGCTCTATAGTGTGTATCATAAGCGGTTTTATGCCACTGTACAGCAGGCCGGTGATGATTTTTCCTATATTGCTTTGTCTGATTGGCAATGAGTTTCTGGCATTTATAAGCGGTACTTATTTTTGTATATTGCTTTCAATCACTGTATCCGGCGACTGCTTTGAGCTCGTATGTGAGCTGCTTCTTGTAATCACAGGTGCTATCCTTGCAAAGATGCTAAAGGAGGACAAGCTTCAGATATGTATATATCTGATCATAATCAGTATGAGCATTGTGACACCGGGCATATTCTATTATATGTCAACAAAGGAGTTTTCTGTTTCCGTTATTATTGCCGGAGCTGTAAGCGGCATGATTGTTTCGCTTATCGGCATCATTTGTGCCAGGGTATTTAAGCCACTTAGCGCTGATGAAACAAATGACAGGCTTATAGCAATAATAGAGGAGGATTTTCCTGCTGTAAAGCAGCTTAAAAAGAACAATTTCTCTGAATACAATCATGGCAATTTCGTATCGACGATTGCATAAAGGCTGCAAAGGCTGCAGGACTGGACACTGCGCTATGCGCAGCAGGAGGCTTTTATTACCGCATAGGGCAGTGGCAGAAGCATAAAAGCGTCATGGAAGGAGTAGAACAGGCATTAGCCATGCATTTTCCTGAAAAGCTGACCAATATACTCTATGAGTACTATGGCAAACTAAGACACCCACAGACCCCTGAATCCGCACTCATCCATATGGTCGATGCTTTAATAGTAAGGCTTGATCATATCAAAAACGATGTGGCAGACAGTGAATGGAATCACGAAATACTTATTATCCAGACATTAAATGAGCTGTCAAGCTCAGGAATGTATGATGAATCAGGGCTTTCCATGAATCACTTTTTAAAAATACGAGACTATCTTACAAAGGAGGAGCTGCTTAAATGAGTTTTTTTATCGAAAAAGAAGTAGAATGCAATTTTAATTTTGATTATGAAAAGGTCGCAGAAGCTGTTGTTTCTGCTTCACTTGAGCACGAGAGCTTTCCGTATGAGGCGGAGGTTAATTTGACACTGACAGACAATGAAGGGATACATGCCATCAATAAGGAGTACAGACAGATAGACAGGCCTACAGATGTATTATCTTTTCCGATGCTTTCATATGAAACACCCGGAGATTTTTCTTTCCTTTCAGATGAGAATGAGGATGATTTCAATCCTGATACAGGAGAGGTCATGCTAGGCGACATTATCATATCCGTCGACAAAGTAAAGGAGCAGGCCTTAGAATACGGACACAGCGAAAAAAGAGAGTTTGCCTTTCTGATTACACACAGCATGCTTCATCTGTTCGGATATGACCACATGGAGCTGATGAGGCTGCCGTAATGGAAGAGCACCAGAGAAAAATACTTGACGCTTTAGGTATAACACGCTAATATTTAAGCTGGTTATCAATTGAAACAGAGGATTTATAAATGGCTAAAAAAATAACGGGGCAAGCAATGCCTTAGTACAGGGTTCTATACTTGCCGTAGCATCTATCATAAGCAGAATAATAGGACTCATATATCGCATACCGATGCAGCGTATATTGGGCGATATCGGAATCGGCTATTATTCCACAGCCTTTGAAATATATAATGTCATGCTGATTATATCATCATACAGCTTACCACTTGCCGTATCAAAGATGGTTTCAGCCCAGATGGCAAAAAAGAGGCGGACTGCGACGTATCAGATACTGAAGTGTGCTCTGCTTTTGCAACCATCAGTGTACAACGGTGGCACTCATACTGTTTTTGGTGGCAATTTTTTGCAACAACGCTTCTTAACACACCATACAGTATTTTTGCTTTAAGAGTACTGGCTCCGGGGCTTTTGGTAGTTGCAGTGCTCGGCGTCATCAGAGGCTTTTTCCAGGGACTGGGTACTATGATGCCGAGTGCCGTCTCACAGATAATAGAGCAGATAGTAAATGCCATAGTCAGTGTATGGGCTGCATATGTGCTATACCGTACAGGTACAAGGATTGGCGCAGTGCTTGGTGACAAGGAGCACTATGCCGCTGCATATGGTGCAGCCGGTGGTACACTTGGAACAGTGCTTGGCTCTGTAGCGGCTCTTTTATTTGTAGTATTTATCTTTGCCATCTATATGAAGGTGTTCAAGAGGCAGATGAAAAGAGAACGAAATGTCAGGGTGAGCTCATTTGGCTACACAATGAAGATTCTTGTAATTACGGTTATTCCTGTGCTTTTAAGTACTACTATCTACAATATCAGTGGTATTATCGACCAGGGTATATTCAAGCAGGTTGCACTGCTTCAGGGATACACTCAGAATGATATAGACGTATGGTGGGGTGTATATACCGGAAAGTACAAGCTTTTAATCAATGTGCCTATATCCATAGCATCAGCTATGGCAGCATCCTTTGTGCCGGTGCTTACAGGCGCATATCACAGGGACGATATGGAAGCAGTGAGAGGACAGATTAATCTTTCCACACGCTTTATCATGGTTGTCGCATTCCCATGTGCAGTAGGGCTTGCCGTGTTTGGACTTCCTATATTTAATATACTGTTTTCAAGCACACGTGCAACAAATGCTGAGGCATCACTTATGATGTATGTCGGTGCGGTTGCGGTAGTATTTTACTCTCTTTCCACTCTGTCCAACGGACTGCTGCAGGGCATTGACAGGCTCAAAGTTCCGGTAATCAACGCTGCGATATCGATTGTAGCGCATGTCATAGTACTCATACTGCTTATGCTCATATTCAGGCTCAATATACATGCAGTTGTGCTTGCCAATACGTTTTTTGCATTGCTCATGTGCTTTATGAACAGCATGGCTTTAAAGAAGTACAGCGGCTTTAAGCAGGAAATAAAAAAGACCTTTATCATACCGGCCATCAGCTCGCTCATAATGGGAGTTATTTCGTATATAGTATACTTTATACTTTACAAGGCCTGTCATATTGAGATTATCGCCTTCATTCTTGCTGCAATCATTGCGGTTATCTCATATGCAGTTGCGCTGCTTTTACTCAAGGGACTGACTGAGGATGAGCTTAGACATTTTCCAAAGGGCACACTTATCATAAAAGTGGCAAAAAAATGTCATTTATTATAAAATTGAATAAATAACAAAAATTTACAGATACTGATTTTGAGGTGATAATATGAAAAGCAAAATCAGTATCTGTTTTTTAACTATTGTTGTAATTCTTCTTGCACTTGTTATGATAGAAAAAATCAATACGCAAAGAGCAGCAGACAAAGCTGCGATAATTGCACAAAGCAATGAAAATGATAAAGAAGAAAAAAATGAAAAAGAAAGCCTTCTGACATCAAATGAGGCTAAGAATGCAAAATACTGCATCAAAAATGACTCCGGAATGCTGTCTGTATACAACGCCACTGCAAGTGAAAAATACTTTGACACAGGCGTGTATTTTGAAGAACTGCCCGATGAAGCAAAAAATAAGGTTACAAACGGACTCTACTTTTTTAACGAAACTGATTTGTACGATTTTCTTGAAAGCTATTCAAGTTAATGTTAAAATAAATCAGTTAGGGGAAAGAATATGTACGATGTAATTATAATAGGTGCTGGTGCATCCGGGCTGATGGCGGCAGCAGTTGCTGCATCAAAGGGAGCACGTGTGGCACTTTTAGAGCACAAGGATGATATAGGAAAGAAAATACTTGCAACAGGAAACGGCAGATGTAATTTCACAAACACTGATATGTCTGTAAATAAGTTTCACGGCAGTAAAGCGCTGATTAAAAACGGGTTGTCGCAATTTAATTATGCAGACACAATACGTTTTTTTAAAGAACTTGGAATACCTGCATATGACAATGCAGGCTACATTTATCCAAATTCAAGACAGGCTGCATCTGTTGTGGCAGCCTTTCGCATGGAACTTATGAGGCTTCATGTGGATGTGAAAACAGGCATTAGTATTACAGAAATCAAGACTGCAAGGATTACGGCTGAGGACACAAAGTCTGCTGCTAATCCGGCAACTAAGAAGACAGATGACCGGACCGGTTACTGCATCCAAACAGACAAGGGCAGCTTTAAGTCCAAAAGGCTTATTATAGCGTGTGGCCTTACGGCTTCCCCAAAGCTTGGAAGTGACGGAAGCCTGTTTCGACAGATAGAAGCTCTCGGACACCATATCCAAAAGCCATTACCAGCGCTTTGCGGCTTTAGCTGTGATGGCCTAAATTTCAAAAAAATCACAGGTGTCAGATGCGATGCCACTGTCGCTTCCGTGATAGACGGTCAAATGACAGAGCAAAATACAGGGGAGCTGCAGTTAGCTGACTATGGCATCTCAGGCATCCCGGTTTTTCAGATTTCAAGTCTTATGTCAAGAGCCCTCGATAAAGGTCAAAGGGTCGAGGTGATAATTGACTTTTTGCCGGCTTTTAGTGATGATGAGCTTAATGGATACATAAAGGACAGAAGCATTACAACGACAGACAACCGCTCGTTAAATGAGATGCTTAACGGACTTTTAAACAATAAGCTTCTTCTTGAGCTGATACACAAATCAGGTGTATCTCCTGACAAAAAGGGAAGGCTGTTGACAGATGATGATTGTAAAAGTCTCACCCGCTCAATAAAGCATACAGCCGTTTCGGTAAAAAAGCCAAGAGGAGCCGAATTTGCACAGGTGTGTGCAGGCGGCATATATACAAAGGAAATAGATGTACGCACATTGGAGTCCAAAATCCATCCGGGGCTTTACTTTTGCGGCGAGCTGCTTGATGTGGACGGCATATGCGGTGGCTACAATCTGCAGTGGGCATGGACAAGTGGATATATAGCAGGAGAAATGCAGTAAATGATTAAAATTAACCAGATAAAGCTCCCCGTCACGCACAGTGATGAGGCATTAAAAAAGAAAATAATAAAAATGCTTAAGCTCAATGCCAAGACAGGCTTTACATACCGGATACTAAAGAAATCACTTGACGCGCGTAAAAAGCCTGAGCTGTTCTATACATATTCAGTTGCTGTAGAGATAGAGGATACAAAAAATAGCGAAGAATCAATTGTAAAAAGAGCAGCCAGCTCATCTGTGCTCATATATAAAGAAAAAGAGTACATGATACCTGCATGCGGCCATATACCGCTTGACAGGCGACCTGTTATTGCAGGGGCAGGACCTGCCGGCTTGTTTTGTGCATATATACTGGCAGAGGCAGGTTTTCGCCCGATAGTTATCGAGCGTGGCAGCCGGGTTGAGAAAAGAACCTGCGATGTACAAAAATTCTGGGATAGCGGCATACTTAATCCCAAAAGCAATGTACAGTTTGGTGAGGCGGTGCCGGAACATTTTCAGATGGCAAGCTGAATACATCCGTAAAGGATCCTTCGGGCAGAAATCGTCTTGTGCTTGAGACATTTGTGCGATTTGGGGCAGATCCGTCCATACTTTATGACAACAAGCCACATATTGGTACTGATGTACTTTCAGAAGTAATTGTCAATATGCGTGAGTTTTTGGTTGACAAAGGTGCTACATTTGTATTTGATACCTGTGTAAACAATCTTGATATAGTTTCCCAAAAGCTATTAAGTGTTTACACGGATTCTGACAGTAACAGTAATAGTGAGATAAAGACAGATGTATGCGTTCTGGCACTCGGACACAGCGCCAGAGATACATTTGATATGCTTTACAACAAAGGCTTTGATATGGAGTGCAAGAGCTTTGCAGTCGGCTTTCGCGTGGAGCATCCGCAGCGCATGATAGATGAATCACAGTATGGTATTCAAAAGAAAATCATACTTCCGCCAAGCCCATACAAGGTCACATCCAATTTTCCGAATGGCAGAGGAGTCTATTCATTCTGCATGTGTCCGGGAGGATATGTGGTCAACTCATCGTCAACCGAAAATCACACAGTGGTTAACGGCATGAGCTATCACGACAGAAACAGCAAAAATGCGAACAGTGCCATCATAGTATCTGTTTCGCCGAAGGATTTCGGAGCAGATGATGCCCTCGCCGGAGTGAGATATCAGGAAAAGCTTGAGACAGAAAATTATAAGCGAGGCAATGGTTTAATACCACAGCAGCTTTTCGGTGATTTCTGTGATGACAGATTAACAACAGCATACGGTGATTTTAGCTCCTGTACAAAGGGAAACACCGTCTTTGCAAAGCTGAACGGACTGATGAACGCTGACATGGAGCAGTCGTTCAAGCTTGGAATGGAACATTTTGGTCATCTGATACATGGCTTTGACAGAAAAGATGCAATTTTGTCCGGTATGGAGACACGCACATCTTCTCGCTTCGCATAAAAAGAGATGAATCCTTTGAGAGCAACATCTCAGGGGTCTACCCTTGCGGAGAGGGCGCAGGCTATGCGGGAGGCATTACATCTGCGGCAATCGACGGCATAAAGGTCGCAGAAGCAATTATTAAAAAATATAGGCCGGATTTTAAATAATATTTATACACATGAATAATATTTATATACATAAAGAGAGGAAATATTCGTGGCAGAAGTATCACCAATGATGCAGCATTATCTGCAGACAAAAGAACAATATAAGGATTGTATTTTATTTTATCGCTTAGGAGACTTCTATGAGATGTTTTTTGATGATGCGATAATGGTTTCAAAGGAGCTTGAGCTTACACTCACAGGCAAAAACTGTGGGCTTGAAGAAAGAGCTCCTATGTGTGGAATACCGTTTCACGCGGCAGACTCATATATCAACAGACTCGTATCAAACGGTCACAAGGTAGCTATCTGTGAGCAGATGGAGGATCCAAAGCAGGCAAAGGGAATCGTAAAGCGAGAGGTAATCCGTGTTGTGACACCTGGCACAAACACTGATATGGCTTCTTTAGATGAGGCAAAAAACAATTACATAATGTCGATTGTATACACTGAGGACAAATACGGCATAGCAACCTGTGATGTCACAACAGGTGATTTTTTTACGACAGAGGTGGATACGGAAAGAAAGCTGTTAGATGAGGTGAGCAGATTTAATCCATCGGAAATCATATGTAATGAAGCCTTCTACATGAGCGGAATAGATGTTGACGATATGAAAAACAGATTATCAATTACTGTTTCAGCACTAGACTCATGGTATTTTTCTGATGGTCTTGCAAATGAGACACTGCTTTCACATTTCCACGTACAGACAATAAATGCTCTGGGACTTGAGGATTATGAGAGTGGAGTCATAGCTGCCGGCGCCCTGTTAAAGTACCTTTATGAGACGCAGATGAACTCGCTCGACAATATACTTGAGCTTCATCCGTACTCAATAGGCAAATATATGATAATAGACAGCTCATCAAGACGTAATTTGGAGCTTGTAGATACCCTTCGTGAAAAGCAAAAGAGAGGCTCACTGCTTTGGGTACTCGACAAGACACGTACGGCTATGGGAGCAAGACTGCTTCGCACCTATGTCGAGCAGCCTCTTATCGAAAAGGCAGAGATAATAAAGCGCCAGAAGCTTATCGAAGCACTTAATGCAAACGAAATAACAAGAGACGAGATCAGGGAATACCTTAATCCTATTTATGACCTTGAGCGTCTCATCACAAGAATCACATACCAGTCAGCCAATCCGCGCGACCTTATTGCCTTCAGGGATTCTTTAAAAATGCTTCCACCAATAAAGCAGCAGCTTTCAGACATACCGTGTGAGCTTACCGATGAGATTAATGAAGAGTTCGACGAGCTTAAGGATATATATGAGCTTTTACTTTCATCTATTGAGGATGAGCCTCCTATCTCACAGCGCGACGGAGATATCATAAAGGCTGGCTACAACGAGGAGGTTGACCGTCTTCGAGACGCAAAAACCAAGGGAAAGACATGGCTTGCTGAGCTTGAAGCCGGTGAGCGTGAAAAAACAGGCATCAAAAACTTAAGAATCAAGTATAACAAAGTGTTCGGATATTACCTTGAGGTCACAAACTCCTTCAAGGATATGGTTCCAGATTATTACGTGAGAAAACAGACACTCACCAATGCAGAGCGCTACATAACACCGGAGCTTAAAGAGCTTGAGGATACCATTCTTGGAGCTGAAGACAGGCTCACATCACTTGAGTATGAGCTGTTTCGTGATGTAAGAAAACAGATTTCCTGCAATGTTTCAAGGATTCAGAAAACAGCCAGAGCTATAGCACAGATTGATGTTTTTGCTTCGCTTGCGCTTGTTGCCAGCCAGAATAATTACTGCAAGCCAAAGATAAATGAAAGCGGAATAATAGACATAAAAAACGGACGTCATCCTGTAGTTGAAAAAATGATTACAAATGACATGTTTATAGAAAACGATACATATCTGGATCAGCACAAAAACAGAATCTCAATCATCACTGGACCAAACATGGCCGGTAAATCCACCTACATGAGACAGACAGCACTTATCGTTCTCATGGCACAGATTGGAAGCTTTGTACCTGCACAAACTGCAAATATCGGTATTGTAGACCGTATCTTCACACGAGTCGGCGCATCTGACGACCTTGCAAGCGGCCAGAGTACATTTATGGTTGAGATGAACGAGGTGGCAAATATATTAAGAAATGCAACCGCAAAATCCCTGCTCATTCTCGATGAGATTGGACGAGGCACGAGTACATTTGACGGACTAAGCATCGCCTGGGCAGTTGTAGAGCATATAAGTAATCCAAAGCTCCTCGGAGCAAAGACGCTTTTTGCAACCCATTATCACGAGCTCACCGAGCTTGAGGGCAAGCTTGACAGTGTAAATAACTATTGCATCGCTGTAAAGGAAAAGGGCGATGATATAGTTTTCTTAAGAAAAATCGTAAAGGGCGGAGCTGACAGAAGCTATGGTATACAGGTTGCAAAGCTTGCAGGTCTGCCGGATTCAGTCATAGAGCGTGCCAAGGAAATCGCAGAGCAGCTTGTTGCAAATGATATCACAGATACTGTAAAAAGCATATCCGTTGACACTGGTCACAAGCATAAAAAGGAGCATCTTGACGAGGTTGATATGACACAGATTTCACTTTTCGACACAGTTAAGGATGATGACATAATTGATGAGCTTCGAAGCATAGACATAGGCAACATGACACCACTTGATGCGTTAAACAAGCTGTATCAGCTCCAGAACAAGGTTAAAAACCGCTGGTAGAAAGGATTAAAATGCCAAATATTGCCATATTAAATCAGGAAACAATAGATAAAATAGCTGCAGGAGAGGTTGTTGAGCGTCCGTGCTCCGTGGTTAAAGAGCTGGTGGAAAATGCCATAGATGCAGGCTCCACAGCCATTACTGTGGAGATAAAAGAGGGCGGAATCTCATTCATCCGTATCACCGACAACGGCTGCGGAATTGAAAGAGACCAGGTTGCAGTTGCATTTTACCGTCACAGCACGAGCAAAATCCGCTCGGCAGAGGATTTACTTACTGTAAAGTCTCTCGGCTTCAGAGGCGAGGCGCTGTCAAGTATCTCGGCCGTTGCCCGCGTTGAGCTTATCACAAAAACCTACGATGAGCTCACAGGCACCAGATATGTGATTGAGGGCTCGAAGGAGCTTTCCAACGAGGAAATCGGTGCTCCGGACGGTACTACCTTCATAGTAAAGGATTTGTTTTATAATGTTCCTGCAAGACGTAAGTTTTTAAAGACAGCACAGACAGAGGGCAGCTACATAAGCGATATGGTTGAAAAGCTTGCGCTTTCGCATCCCGATATATCGTTTAAGTTCATAAACAATAACCAGACAAAGCTTCACACCTCAGGAAACGGCAACAGAAAGGATATCATATACCATATATTCGGTCGCGAGATATCGTCATCACTGCTTGAGGTGAAGCATGAATGCGAATACTTTAAGGTGGAGGGCTTTATAGGAAAGCCTGTCATCACGAGGGGCAACAGAAATTATGAGAATTATTTCATAAACGGCAGATATGTAAAGAGCAATATATTGTCACGTGCAATAGAGGAGGCCTACAAGAGCTTTCTAATGCAGCATCAGTATCCGTTTACAGTGCTTTACTTTACATTTTTCAGTGAGCTGGATGTCAACGTACATCGACCAAGATGGAGCTTAGGTTCGACAACAACAACGAGATATATGTTGAATTGTGTGACACAATATATGCAATTCTATCTCATAAGGAGATGATTCCCGAGGTGCCTGTAGACAGTACGCCGGCGCCTAAAAAGATAGTGCATGAGTATAAGGAGCCAATACCGGAGCCGTTTGAGAAGAGGCGTATCAATGAGGTGAGGGCAGCGGAATCAAGGAGTGTGTACGGACAGAGCGTGACGTCAACAGTAAAAAATTACTCAGCAACAGAACCTGCTGCAAAAGCGCCTGAGACTTCCACCGCGTATGAACCTGCACATGTTGTCACCGGCACCCAGCAGACTCTAGGGGATTACGACAAGGTTTTTCTTACAGAAAGCGCCAAGAAGCAGTTTTCCATCATAGGCCAGCTCTTTAAGACATACTGGCTGATAGAGTTTGAGGATAAGCTGTACATCATAGACCAGCATGCAGCCCATGAGAAGGTGCTGTATGAAAAAACAATGGCAAGACTTGCCAATAAGGATTTCACATCACAGCGCATAAGCCTCCGATTGTCATGACTCTTGATGCCAGGGAAAGCGAGATGCTTGAGAAATACAGGCCGCAGATAGAACAGTTTGGCTATGAGGTGGAGCATTTTGGCGGCAAGGAATACATGATCAGTGCAATTCCGGATAATTTGTTTAACATAGATATGAAGGATCTGTTTATAGAGATGCTCGATGATTTTTCCAATTCGACAGGCAGACAGACTCCTGATATCATCACGGAAAAGGTCGCATCCATGTCGTGCAAGGCAGCAGTCAAGGGCAATGACAAGCTTACTCTTCCTGAGATAAATAAGCTGATAGATGAGCTTTTGTCACTCGACAATCCTTACAACTGCCCACACGGCAGACCAACCATTATCTCTATGAGCAAATATGAGATAGAAAAGAAATTCAAACGTATCGTATGACAACATACACATTTGGACTGAGGTGCAATATGACACAAAAACCGATGATTGTCCTGACAGGACCGACAGCAGTAGGAAAGACAGCTCTATCGATTGAGCTTGCAAAAAAAATAAATGGTGCTATAATATCCGCGGATTCCATGCAGGTATACAAATACATGGATATAGGCTCTGCGAAGGTTACAGTCGATGAGATGGACGGCATAAAGCACTATCTGATAGATGAGCTCGAGCATCTGACGAGTTCAATGTATTTATCTTTAAGGATATGGCCAAAAAAGCACTTAATGAGATATACGAAGCAGGAAAGATACCGATAGTTGTCGGCGGCACCGGCTTTTATATCCAGGCACTTTTGTATGACATTGATTTCACAAAGCAGGATGTGGATGAGGAATACAGAAAGAGCCTTTACGACTTTGCAAACGAGCACGGAAACCATGCACTGCATGAAAGGCTTAAGGATATCGACCCTGCATCCTACGAGAGCATCCATGAGAATAACGTAAAGCGCGTCATCAGGGCAATTGAATACTATCACACCTGCCATGAGCCGATTTCAAAGCACAATGAGACTGAAAGAGCCAAGCAGTCTCCATACAGTTTTGCCTATTTTGTACTGGATGATGTAAGACAAAGACTCTATGAAAGGATAGATAAGAGAGTTGATATCATGGTTTCAAACGGACTTGTCGATGAGGTGAAAAAGCTAAAGGCAATGGGCTGTACAAGCGATATGGTATCCATGAAGGGCATAGGATATAAGGAAATCCTTGCATATCTCGATGGAGAATATTCACTTGATGAGGCTGTGGACAAGGTAAAGCTTGAGTCAAGGCGTTTTGCAAAGAGACAGCTAACCTGGTTAGAAGAGAAAAAGACACCATATGGATAGAAAAAAACGAATATTCATATGATGATAATAAAATATTAAATAAAATACAAGAAATTTTAGCAGAAAAGAGGATTATAATTTGTTAGATACCAATGAAGCCATTTACAGGCAGTATGAGACACTTGGAATATCAAAGGAGGTTTTGGATTTCGGAACCTTTGTAGAAAAGGAGCTTAAGGAGCGTTTTGACAAAATAGACACAAATGCTGAGTATAATCAGCTTAAGGTCATAGCCGCCATGCAGAAAAACAAGGTGAGCGCAGAGTGCTTCCAGGCATCAAGCGGCTACGGCTACAATGACCTCGGAAGGGATACACTTGAGAGAGTGTACGCAGACTGTTTTGGCGCAGAAGATGCACTTGTAAGGCCTCAGATTACCTGTGGCACACATGCACTTGCACTTGCCCTCATGTCAAACCTGCGTCCGGGCGATGAGCTTTTAAGCCCTGTCGGAAAGCCTTACGATACACTTGAAGAGGTAATAGGCATACGCCCTTCAAAGGGCTCGCTTGCTGAGTATGGCATCACATATGCGCAGGTTGACTTACTGCCTGACGGTGAGTTTGACTATGACGGAATAAAGAAAGCCATCAATGAAAAAACGAAGCTTGTCACCATCCAGCGCTCTAAGGGCTATGCTACAAGACCTACACTTTCGGTCAAAAGAATAGGCGAGCTCATTGCCTTTGTAAAGAGCATAAAGCCTGATGTGATCTGTATGGTCGATAACTGCTACGGTGAGTTTGTCGAGGATACAGAGCCTATCCAGGTTGGAGCAGACATGATGGTTGGCTCACTGATCAAAAATCCGGGAGGCGGACTTGCACCAATCGGAGGCTATATTGTCGGCAAAAAGGAATGTGTTGAAAATGCCGCATACCGTCTCACATCTCCGGGACTTGGCAAGGAGGTTGGAGCCTCACTCGGAGTCATCCAGTCATTTTATCAGGGCTTTTTCCTTGCACCGACTGTCGTAAGCGGAGCATTAAAGGGAGCAATCTTTGCCGCAAAAATCTATGAAAAGCTTGGTTTTAAGGTGGTTCCTGACGGTACTGAAAGCCGCCACGATATCATACAGGCTGTAGAGTTCAATAACCGCGATGCCATGATAGCCTTCTGCGAGGGCATTCAGGCAGCAGCACCTGTAGACAGCTATGTGACCCCTGAGCCATGGGCTATGCCGGGCTATGACAGTGATGTCATCATGGCAGCAGGCGCATTTGTGCAGGCTCATCCATTGAGCTTTCTGCCGATGGCCCTGTGAAGCCGCCATATGCGGTTTATTTCCAGGGAGGACTCACATGGTACCATGCAAAGCTTGGAATTTTGATGTCTTTACAAAAACTTTATGAGAGAAATCTTGTTAAGCTGGATTAGGTGTGCTACAATTAACTGAAAACTTTGCTTAAATCCGTTGTCAATCGCCTGGGAGAAGCGAAAGGGATTAATGCATAATAACAAAACAATTAAAAATCTGCCGGCTTCAGAGCGACCATATGAGAAATTTTTATCGCTTGGAGCATCAGCCTGTCAGACGCTGATTTACTTGCCATCATTATAAAGACCGGCACAAGAGACAAGACTGTGATTGATATTGCGCAGGACATACTTTCCGGCAGGCATGGCAATCTGCTCAATCTCTATGAGATGTCCTATGAGGAGCTTCTTAGTATCCCCGGGATAGGCAGATAAAAGCTATACAGCTTAAGGCGATAGCAGAGCTGTCGCTTCGCATAGCAAAGACAAAAAAGGTTCAAAGCATCAGAATGAATAATCCTCAGACAATAGCTGACTACTATATGGAGCAGATGAGGCATCTCACAAATGAAGTCGTCATTTGTGCCTATTTTGATGTGAAAAGCAGATTCTTAGGAGACAAGTTCATATCCAAGGGTTCACTAAGCTCATCTGTAGTGGACATAGGCTCCATCATCAGGACCGCCCTGGACAAAAATGCATCAAAGCTTGTTTTATTGCACAATCATCCAAGCGGAGATTGTACTCCCAGCAGAAATGATATTGCTGTCACAGACAGATTAATTGAGGGCTCAGGGATTTTTTCCATAGAGCTTTGTGACCATATCATAATCGGAGATAACGAATATTATAGCTTCTATGAAAATAAACTTATATAAACAGAAGACGAGGTAGAATTATTATGAGCAACAACGTTTACGGAATTGATCTGGGAACAAACAATTTCAAGGTATACTCAAAGGCTACAGGCAAGACAATGCTTGAGAAAAACACAATAGCCGTAATAGACAAAAATCAGATATATGCATATGGAGACAGCGCATATGCCATGTATGAAAAGGCGCCTGAGACAATCAACGTCATATTTCCTGTTGTAGAGGGAGTTATTGCTGACTATAATCTGCTTCAGACTATGATTTTTGACTTTTTGGAGCACAAGACAAAGGCACGTATCAAAAATGCCGAGTTCATCATCGCTGTGCCGACAGATATCACAGATGTAGAGAAAAGAGCATTCTACGAGCTCTTCTATAAGAGCAAATCAAAGCCTAAAAAGGTCATGCTCTGTGAGAAGCCTATCGCTGATGCTGTAGGTCTTGGAATAGATGTAAACGAGCCAACCGGTGTCATGATAGTAGATATGGGTGCTGACACAACAGAGACATCCGTTATTTCACTCGGTGGCCTGGTGCTTAGTGACCTGCTTCATTTCGGTGGCAACAGACTTGACGAGTCAATTATCTCCTTTGTACGAAAGGAGTTCAATCTTGTAATCGGACAAAAGACTGCAAAGCTGTTGAAGGAGACTATAGGCTCTGCACTTCCGGGAAGAGAAGACAGTATGGTCATAGTGGGACGTGATGTGGTAAGCGGCCTGCCTATTGAGATGGAAATTGGTTCAAAGGTCGTTTACGAGGCTATGAAGTCAAACCTTGAGTCTATATGCACATCAATAAAAATGATTCTTGAGAAGACTCCGCCTGAGCTTGCAAAGGATATCATCCATTCAGGCATTTATATCACAGGAGGCGGCTCACAGCTTGCTGGACTTGACCAGCTCTTTGAACAGATTACAGGTATAAAGGTCATCTGCTCAGAATGTCCTGAGGAGAGTGCAGTACGCGGGCTCGTACAAATAGTTTCTGATTCAAAATATAAGAGACTTCCGTTCAGCATCAAAAAATAATAACCGAGGTTAACATGAGTAAGAATTTTCGCAATCGAAAGAGAAAGCACAATAAAAAGCTGCCTGCAAGATACACACTGTTGATTATGACAGCAGTCTGCTTTGTGGCCATGCTGTTAAGCCTTACCTTAAATATCTCCGGTGGTCCTTTAAAGACTGCTGCTGGATATGTATTCATCCCAATGCAGAAAGGTATAAACAGCTTTGGAATCCACATTTCAGATAAGGTTACAGAAATACGCACATTAAAAAATGTCAAGGCTGAGAATAAAAAGCTCAAGGCCGAGGTAGAAGAGCTTACAACACAGCTCACAACAAACAAACTTGAACAGTATGAGCTTGACAATTACAGACAGCTTCTTGATTTGGATGCCAAATATCCATCATATCCCAAGGTTGCTGCCAGTGTCATAGCAAAGGACAGCGGAAACTGGTTTTCTACCTTTACTATCGACAAAGGAAAAAAGGATGGAGTGGACGTAGGCATGAATGTGCTTGCGGGAAGCGGACTTGTAGGTATTGTTACCGATGCTGGCGATAATTTTGCCAAGGTACGCTGTATCATAGATGATGCCAGCAAGGTCAGTGGCATGGTTTCCACCACGGAGGACAACCTCACCGTCAGTGGCAATATAAAAACCATGAACGATGACAAGGTAATTACCTTTACGGAGTTAAAGGATGACGACAACAAGGTGAAAGAGGGCGATCCTGTTGTTACCTCATACGTGTCAGACCGTTACCAGCAGGGCATACTGATTGGCTATGTGACAAAAATCGAAAATAATTCCAACAATCTGACAAAATCCGGCACTATCACACCGGTTGTAGATTTTGAGCATATCGAAAATGTCATGGTCATAACACAGCTTAAGCAGACCGGTGACACTAAGACAGCTGACGACACCGAAAGTACAGAAACAGCCGGTGACAGCCAGACTGAAAATTCAACTGAAAATAAGTAAGGAGCAGCATGAGACGTAGAATTGTTTTATTTATAATAATAACTTTATGCTTTTTATTGCAGACCACGCTGTTTAAGACTCTTTCCTTTGCCAATATCTCACCAAACCTGTTGATTATAGCCGTATCATCCTTTGGCTTTATGCGTGGCAAAAAGGAAGGACTGTGGGTAGCTTCTTTTGCGGCCTGCTTATTGACATATTTTGCGGAAATTATATAGGACTGTATGCTTTAATATATATGTATATCGGTTTTATCAATGGATTATTCCAGAAAAGATTCTATCCTGACGATATAAAGCTTCCTATGCTTCTGATAGGAGGCAGCGATTTGTTTTACAATCTGGTAGTATACTTTTTCATGTTTTTACTGCGTGGCAGATTTAGCTTTTTGTACTATCTGAAGTCAATTATCATACCTGAATTTGTATACACAATGGTTATCAGTATACTTTTGTATCTGGTATTTCTTAAGTTAAACCAGAAGCTGGAAGCACACGAGAAAAGGAGAGCAAAGAAATTTGATTTATGATATAAAAGATTTTCTGAAGAAATTTTTCAGCTCAAGACTTTTTGTATTAGCAGCAGTAATTATTTTCATGTTTGCCCTGCTTGCCGAAAGAGTCTTTACCCTTCAGATTATTAAAGGTGCAGATTATCAGAAAAACTTCATAATGCTGATTAAAAAGCCGCTTTCCATAGAGGCATCAAGAGGCAATATATACGATGTAAATGGTGAGCTGCTTGCTTACAATCAGCTTGCATACTCTGTAGTCATCTCAGACAATGGCAGCTATTCATCTACGAAGGAGCACAATCGTCTTTTAAACAAAGAGCTTAATGAAATTATCAATGTGATAAAAACAATGGCGGCTCCATATACAATGATTTTCCGGTTGTTTTAAACGATGATGGTACATACAGCTTTACATTCACATCTGAAACCTCAAAAAAGAGATTTCTGTCAGATGTATTCGGAAAGAAATATGATAAGCTCGAATACAATAAAGCGCTTGGATTTGACGAGGCAAATGCCAGCGCCCAGAATATTATTGATTTTCTAAGCTCTGACCAGAATGAATGCTTTGATATAAGCAGCAAGTATGATACGCAGGCCACTTATGATATTGTAGTGATGAGATATGCCATAAAACAGAACCGATTCACTAAATACAAAACCACTACTATTGCAAAGGATGTAAATGATTCGATAGTAGCATATGTCAATGAGCATTCAGATACTCTTACCGGCATATCAGTTGAAGAGGATACCATCCGCAAGTACAACTATCCTGAATATATTTCATCGCTCATAGGATACACAGGCAAGATATCTACCGACGAGTATAATGAGCTGTCAAAGGATGATGACTCATATACACAAAATGATATGGTAGGTAAGTCAGGCTTAGAGCAGTACTATGAGAGCTATCTGCGAGGCAAAAACGGTGAAAAACAGGTCTATGTAAACAATGTCGGTAAGATAAACGAGGTAATAAGTCAGGAGAATCCTGTTTCCGGAAATGATGTCTACTTAAGTATTGACATCAAGCTGCAGGAGGCCACATACAAGCTGTTAGAGCAGGAGATAGCCGGAATTGTTTACTCCAAAATAAAATCCGGTGAAATACCTATAAGTGATGTTTACTTTGCACTGATCAACAACAATGTAGTTGACCTGACACATTTCAATGCATCAGATGCATCAGCAACTGAGCAGGCTATATACAATTCCTTCAGCGGTCAGCTGCAGAATGCATTATCCACTATTGACAGCGAGCTTGAAAGTGGTACTTCAGGCACTGCTTCCATGTCGGAGCAGACACTTGATTATTTTACATGTGTTATGTCAGTGCTAAACGATGATGGACTGCTGTTGAGCAAACAGATAGATACCTCTGATTCCACATATGCCTCATGGAAGGCTGGCACACTCTCACCGCGTGATTATCTCAAATACTGCATTTCAAAGCAGTGGATAGACATAACAAAGCTTGATGTGGACCAAAAGTATGCTGATTCAAGCGAGATTTACACAGCACTCTGCTCGTATATCAGAGATGCCATGACTGACAATAAAGACTTTGCCAAAATTATATACAAATATATGGTAAATTCCGGGGCGGTCACTGGACAGCAGCTGTGCCTTCTGCTTTTTGACCAGGGTGTACTCGATTATGACGATGCAACAGTAAGCAACATTGCCAATGGCTCCATCAGTCCATATGCATTTCTTATGGATAAAATAAACAATATAGAGATAACACCTGCACAGCTTGCCCTTGACCCATGTACAGGCTCCTGTGTAATAACTGATGTAAAGACAGGACAGCTAAAGGCTTTAGTCAGCTATCCGGGCTATGACAACAACAAGCTTGCAAACACTGTAGATGCTGATTACTACCAGTCTCTCAGAGAGGACAAGTCTAATCCGCTATGGAATTATGCAACCCAGGAGCAGACTGCACCGATCTACCTTCAAGATGGTATCAAGCACCGCAGGTCTTGCCGAGGGAGTCATTGATACTTCGTCAAAGATTAATTGTACCGGAATATTTACAGAAATCAGCAATCAGCCAAAATGCTGGATTTATCCCGGAGCGCATGGTATGGACAATGTATCTGAAGCTTTAAGGGATTCATGTAACGTATTCTTCTACACAACAGGTTTCAGGCTTGCGAGCAAGGACACCGGTTCATATGACGATGAAAACGGTATGAAATACATACAAAAATATGCATCTATATACGGACTGGACCAGAAATCAGGTGTTGAGATAGTAGAAAAGACGCCGTCCATTGCCACACAGTATCCTGTTATGGCAGCCATCGGACAGAGTAATAACAACTTTACGACTATTTCTCTTTCAAGATATGTGACAGCAGTTGCTTCCGGAAAGCTTTATGACTATAAGCTGATGAACAAAATTGTGAATGCAGACGGCAAAACAGTCAAACAGTATGATTCAAAATCAACCGATATATCAGGCACACTCACTCAAAGCCAGTGGGATGCCATCCATCAGGGAATGCGTATGGTGGTCGAAGACCTGCACGATGTATTTGGCGGCTTTACAGGCGTTGAGGTGTCCGGTAAGACAGGAACAGCACAGCAGGTTGAGACAAGACCAAACCATGCACTGTTTGTAGGATACGCTCCATCAAGCAATCCTGAAATTACAATAGCTACACGTATATCATATGGATACAGCTCACACAATGCTGCAGCTGCATCCAGAAATATAATTTCATATTATTATAATCTGGAGTCACTTGACGATTTACTCGCAGTCAAGGCTGAGGGTGTAACCTCATCAGGCTCAAGTGCCAGAACAGACTAGGAGGTTTATTTTTGTGAGTGAAGCAATAGTTTTCACTTCAGGAAAAGGCGGTGTTGGAAAAACTACGGTTATTTCCAACATCGGAGTTGAACTTTCACAGTTAGATAAAAAAGTCATCATGCTCGATACAGACATGGGACTTCGCAATCTGGACCTGGTAATGGGAATAGAGGACAAGGTCAATTACAATATCCTCGACATCTTAAACCGCTCATGCCGTATCAGACAGGCAATCATACGCAATAAAAAGTATCCCAATCTATATGTAATTCCTGCAGCACCTTCCATGGATACGCTATGCAGCTATGAGGCACGCTTCAAGATACTTATAGAGGAGCTTAAAGCAAGCTTTGATTATTGTCTGATAGATTCTCCGGCGGGTATCGACAGCGGCTTTTGGTTTTCAGTCTCACCTGCAGACCGTGCGATAGTAGTTACCACACCGCATGTATCTGCAATACACGATGCAAGACGATGCATAAGCCTGCTCGACAGCGCACATCTTGACGATATATCAGTCATTGTTAATGCATATGACAAGCATATGGTAAGAAGGCATCAGATGATATCCGATAATGATATTACAGCACTTCTTTCAACCAGGATTATTGGCACTATTCCATATGACAAAAGTGTTATCATTTGCCAGAACAGAGGAATACCTGTCCGTGAGGCCAAAAGCAGGCTTGGTCCTGTATTTGCCCGAATATCCGGTCAGATAATCCATTCCTCTGACGATATGAGAGGTGCCGCTGTATGATGCATAAATTTTCCAAAACAGGAGAATACGCCAAGAAAAGGCTTAAAATAGCACTTGCAGAAGATAGAAGCACAATATCTGCTTCTGACAATATGACACAGATTAAAAAAGAAATAAAAAGCGTGATACAAAGACATATGAATATAAACGATGAAGCTTACGAAGTCCGGATTATCATGCGCGACAAAAAATCAATTAATAACCTTTAATAAAATACCTTTTGACCATCATATCATTAGTATTAGAATTAAGATTACAGAGATAACAGATAGGAAGTAACAAAATGCTCAAACAGTACAGACTAAAGAATTATCACTTTCAATTAGTAGTATACATAATAGCTTTGTCGATTATAGGCATCCTGCTGATAGGCAGTGCCAAGCACTCCGTACAGAGCAAGCAGATAATAGGCTTTGTAATGGGACTGACTATTATGATAGTGCTTTCCCTTATAGATTACACATTTCTGCTCAAATTCGTGTGGATATACTATGCCGGAATGATTGTGCTGCTGTTGCTTGTTCTATTTGCAGGTGATGATGCAAAGGGTGCACAGCGCTGGTTTGAGATCGCAGGTATCAGATTCCAGCCGTCGGAGATTGCGAAAATTATACTTATTTTGTTTTTTGCTTATTTCTTTTCCAGGTTTGAGGATAGTATAAATACAGTAAGAACTCTTGCATTATCTGTAATTTTTGCCGGTATACCTTTATTTCTTATCTTAAAACAGCCGGACAACTCAACAACAATTCTTACTGCATTAATTTTCGCTACCCTCTTGTTTATTAGCGGATTAAGTTATAAAATAATAATGCCGGTACTTGGAGTTTCAGTACCGATAGTTTTGATAGTGATAAGCTATATATATACACATGCCGATGCCCTCATCAAAAAAGGCTTTTACCCTGCTACACGTATAATGTCGTGGCTTGACCCGACAAATTACGCTGATACAGCAGCACAGCAAAGGAACTCTATCTGGCTATAGGCTCAGGACAGTTGTTTGGCAAGGGACTTAACAACTCTGTTGTAACCTCTATGAAGAACACCAACTACATCATAGAGCCTCAAACAGATTTTATATTTGCTGTTGCCGGAGAGGAGCTTGGCTTTATTGGTACAATCAGTATAATAATTCTTTTGCTTCTTATCGTAATTGAGTGTATACTTATAGCAAGGAAGGCAAAGGACACAAGCGGAAAGCTCATATGCTGTGGCATGGGAGCACTTATAGGCTTTCAGGCCTTTATCAATTTGTGCGTAGCCACAGGTCTTATGCCCAATACCGGTATGACTCTTCCCTTTGTCAGTTATGGACTTACGTCACTTGTTTCACTGTACATGGGAATGGGAATTGTCCTGAATGTAGGATTACAGCCGAAGAAATATTCATAGGGAGGTTAGCAATGAACATAGGATTAGTTGCACATGATTCAAAGAAAAAACTGATGCAGAACTTCTGCATAGCATACAGAGGTATCTTAAGCAAAAATAATTTGTACGCCACAGGCACCACAGGACGTCTGATAGAGGAGGTTGCAAACCTCTCAGTACACAAATATCTTGCAGGACACTTAGGAGGCATCCAGCAGCTTGGAGCACAGATTGAGCACAATGACATAGACCTTGTCATCTTTCTGCGTGATCCATTAAAACCTAAGCCACACGAGCCTGAGGTAAACAGTATTTTCCGTATTTGTGATGAGCATAATATACCACTTGCCACCAATCTGGCTACAGCAGAGCTGCTCATTTTATCATTGGACAGAGGAGATCTTGACTGGCGTGAGATGTACAAGTAAACAAAGAATTAAACGACTGCTATGTCTGACATGCATAGCAGCGGTTTTTATGACAGGCTGTGGTACAAAGATTGAGAATGCATATGATACTTATTCCACAGATTATATAAATGGATACAGCGGAAGTAATTATTTTGCGTCCAACCTTTGCGTCACAAATGATGTCAATTTTGGTCAGGACAATATGCAGTTTGCAAAAACCGCAGAGGGAGCCGGAGCCTTTAATATAGACACTCATCAGGTGCTGTATAGCCAGAATCTGTTTGAAAAGCTCTATCCTGCAAGCACTACAAAGATTTTAACTGCATACATAATTCTTAAAAACTGTGATTTAAATGCGACAGTCACAGTAAGCCATGACGCTGCAAATCCGGGTCATTCATCATCAGTATGTGGCCTAAAGGAGGGCGATGTCATTACAGTGCAGGACTTATTGTATGGGCTCTTACTTGAAAGTGGCAATGATGCGGCAATAGCATTGGCAGAGTACTGCAGTGGTTCTGTAGAAGAATTTGCCAAGCTGATGAACAGCACTGCAAAAAGTTTTGGTGCCACAAACAGCAGTTTTGTCAACCCAAGCGGTCTTCCTGATGAAAATCATTACACTACCATATATGACATGTACCTCATTTTTTCCAATGCCATATCCTTAGAGAGCTTTGTTGCAATCATCAGTTCACAGACTCATGATGTGGCATATACAAATGCCCAGGGCGCGGCTGTTTCAAAGACCTTTAAGAATACCTGCGGCTATCTGACCGGAGCATATACAGCCCCTGAAAACGTCACAGTGACAGGAGGAAAGACAGGCACTACGGGGGAAGCCGGCCATTGCTCGTACTGCTAAGCCAGAATGCTAAAAATGAGCGCATCATAAGCATAGTTTACAAGGCAGATGGTAAAAAGGATCTTTATAGCTTCATGAATGAAATACTTAGTGGATTTGCTAATTAAATATTGAGTTTTATGGTTATTTATACTATAATAATATAAAAATACAATTATTTTTTATTAATAATCACAATATTTATCCATAGGAGGAATGAGCCATGATAGAAATTATTTGTGGAGACAAGGGCAAGGGCAAGACAAAAGAGCTGTTAGACAAGGTAAATTCATCAATTAAGGGAAATGAAGGTTCCATAGTTTTTCTTGATAAGAGCCAGAAGCACATGTATGAGCTTAATAACCAGGTTCGACTAATCAATGTTATGGACTATCCTATTGACAATTGTGATGAATTTTTAGGATTTATATGCGGAATCATATCGCAGGATCATGATCTGGAGGAGATGTATTTAGACAGCTTCCTTACAATTGCATCACTTGATGATGAGGGGGATATCACCAAGGCAATCGAAAAGCTTGATATCATCAGCGAGAAGTTTAAGGTGAAGTTCATCTTAAGTGTTTCAAGGAATATTGACAAGTTGCCTGAATGTGCCAAGGCAAAGGTTATCATTTCTTTATAAATGATTAATTAGGGGGATGTGTATTTCACATCCCTTTTTTAAGGAGTAAAATTGTGTCCCGAAAGAATAAAAAAGTACTGAAATATCGCACCGGCTTCAATCTGAATATCGGTTTTATAGTGTTTTTTGTAATAATAATCTATGTGATTTTTCACATATTTACGTATTTCACCTCAAACCCGGTATCTGAATACGAGGTACAACAGGGTACTATAGCGACCAACAACATATATAAGGGCATGATAATCCGCGAGGAAAGTGTAGTGTATGCTGAGGAATCAGGAAACCTCAACTACTTTGTGTCAAACGGCTCAAAGGTTGCAACAAGTGATGTTGTCTACTCTGTTGATACAGATGGCTCCATTGCAACCCAGATTACCGGTGCTCAAAATGATGCTTCCGCCATCACTGACGAGGATGCCGGGAAGATTATCACTGACATAAACAGCTTTTCATCCGGCTACAACAGACGATACTTTTCAAAGGTTTATACCTTCAAAAACGATCTGTCTGCACAGCTGACACAGGTTCTCAGTCAAAATGCACTGACAAGCCTTGCAGATACTATCAGTACTGCTGAGGCTAACAACACCTTCTATACATATAAGCCGACAGCTCCCGGAATAGTCTATTACGGAATAGACGGCTATGAGGATGTCACTACAGACAGCTTCACTATGGATCAGTACAACAACACTAATTATGAAGAGACTGATTTAACCAACAACAGCACCATCAATCAGCTGGATCCTGTTTATAAGCTGATCACAAGTGAAAACTGGAATATACTCATAAATGTTCCTGACAATGTTGCCAAGAGCCTGAATGACAAGTCAGTCATAAAAATCAGATTCTGCGATGATGACTATACAACCACGGTATCGTTCAGCCTTTTGAAGAAGGATGATGCTTTTTTCCTGAAGCTGAATATGAAAAACTCGCTCATCCGCTATATAAATGAGCGTTTTACCAATATAGAGCTCGTGCTTGGAGCAGACACCGGGCTTAAAATACCTAATTCAGCTATAACCAAAAAGGAATTTTTCACTATTCCTAAGGATTATTTCACTGCAAGCGGCGATTCCGATGATTCGTCACTCATGATAAAGGATAAAAGCAGTGGCTCAGTTAATATAGTCAATCCAACAATATTCAGCCAGAATGATGACTTTTATTTCGTAGATGATGAATATCTTAAGGACGGCGATATCATTGTAAAGCCTGATTCTTCGTCAACTTACAGGGTGGGAACAGATAAGGACAAGCTCACAGGTGTCTACAATATCAACAAAGGATACGCTGTGTTTAAGCAGATAAAGGTACTTGCATCAAACGATGACTACACAATTGTAGAAGCCAAAACGCCATATGGCATTTCGCTTTATGACCATATAGCCTTGGATGGCAAATCCGTGAAGGAAAATCAGACCATAACCAAATAATTATTGGTAATAAATATTGATAAAATATACAGAAGGGACAGATTTTATGTTAAAAGACAACTTACATCAAGTTCAGCAAAATATAAAGGCCGCATGTGACAGAGCTCACAGAAACTATAGTGATGTCACACTAATTGCAGTCAGCAAAACCAAACCTGTTGAGATGCTCAGTGAGATATACGATGAGGGCATCCGTGAGTTCGGCGAGAATAAGGTACAGGAAATGTGTGAAAAGATGGAGGTTATGCCAAAAGATATTCACTGCACATGATTGGGCATCTTCAGACCAACAAGGTGAAGTATATAGTTGGAAAAACTTCACTTATTCACTCTGTAGATTCACTGCATCTGGCAAAGGAGATACAAAAGCAGGCCATAAAGCATGACTGCAGCTGCGACATACTGGTTGAGGTCAATATTGCAGGAGAGGCATCTAAGTTTGGCACATCACGAGATGAGGCTATCTCTTTAGTTGAAGAAATTGCTAAACTGGACCATATCCATATAAAAGGACTTATGACTATAGCACCATTTGTAGATGATCCTGAGGATAACAGACAATACTTTAGAGATATTAAGCAATTATCAGTTGACATAGCACAAAAAAACATAGATAATGTCAGTATGAATGTTCTGTCAATGGGTATGACAGGAGATTACACAGTAGCAATAGAAGAGGGCGCAACAATGGTACGTGTCGGTACCGGAATATTTGGAGAGCGCGACTACAGCAAGGCTAACTGATACTTTGCATATGCTATACACAAAATAAAAATAGAAAAGGAATATAGAAATGAGTTTCATAGATAAGATTCTTGACAAAATGAGTTTAAATTCTGAGGACGATGAGGAGTTCGATAACGAGGATTATTACCTCGATGATGAGGAAGAAGAAGAACTTCCAAGAAATCCTTCCGCAGAAAAAAAGAGGCTGCTGAAGAGGAAACGGCCATAAAAAGCACAAGGCGTGATACAACACCAAAGGAGAAGCCTGTTAAGACTGCATCCAAGATTACACCAATATCAAAATCATCCAGAAAGCAGGTATCATCAGACATGGAAGTTTGCGTAATAAAACCAAGTTCAATTGAAGACGAAATAGAAATAACAGACACATTACTTAACGGACGTACAGTCGTCATCAACATGGAGGGACTTAATGTCGATGTGGCACAGCGCATCATAGATTTCACATCAGGCTCAGCATATGCCCTGCACGGTAATCTGCAGAAGATATCCAACTTTATCTTCATCGCCACACCACACGGAGTAGATATCTCAGGAGATATCCAGAGTCTCATGGATTCATTTGATCTCCCGGGTTCATCTTATTAAGCGGAGTCTCTAATCAGCTATGAAGAAAAATAAAACAAAAAACAGATGTGTACAGCAGGCATCATTGCATTGATTCTTGTAGCAATTGACCAGCTTACAAAGTATCTGGCTGTTATAAATCTAAAGCAATCGTCCACGGGTGTGTTTGTTCTCATTCCGGGAGTTTTCGAGTTCAGATACCTGGAAAACCAGAGTGCTGCATTTGGTGTTGATCTGCTTTCAATAATACAGAATATCTTTCATTTTACATATTGGTCTGAGAATCCATTGGCATTTTTGCGTGCCAAAATGATTTTTTTCTCAGTGATTACCATTGCAGTTGTTATACTTTTGTGTGTATGGTATCGCAAAATACCTGTCTCAAAACGTTTTAGACTGCTGAATGTTGTTGTAATACTGTTTGTTGCAGGTGCACTCGGCAATCTGATAGACCGTATTGTAAATAATTATGTGGTTGATTTCTTTTATTTTAGCCTGATTAATTTTCCGATATTCAATGTAGCTGATATATACGTCACTGTAGCAGCATTTATGTTTATCATACTCGGGCTGTTTTACTACAAGGAGGAGGATTTTTCCTTAATCTTCCCTGACAAAAAGCATGATGGAAAGCATGAAAATTAGTGCGGTATGCGCTTTTTAAAGTGTGCAATGTAGTTTTAAATAGTTACTAAAATAAAAAAAGAGAAAGCTTCACTATGAATAGAGATACATTTGAAGTCCAGAGTGAACAGGAGGGAGAACGTCTGGATAAATACTTAAGCAGCATTTATCCGGATATTTCTCGCTCCTTTTTTCAACGGATACTAAAAGAAAATCAAATACTGGTCAATGATAAGCCACAGAAAGCAAATTACAGGCTAAAGACTGATGACATAGTAGATGTCACAATTCCTGATGCCGTACAGACACCTATCCTGCCACAGGACATTCCTCTTGACATACTCTATGAGGATGATGACGTACTGGTAGTCAACAAGCCAAAAGGCATGGTTGTACACCCCTCAGCAGGGCATTACAGCGATACTCTTGTAAATGCCATAATGTACCACTGCAAGGACTCTTTAAGTGGCATAAACGGCGAAATACGGCCTGGTATAGTGCATCGCATAGACATGGACACCACCGGCTCCCTTATTGTCTGCAAGAATGATGAAAGCCATATAAAGATATCAGAACAGATAAAGGACCATAGCTGCAACCGTATATATGTAGGCATTGTCTGCGGCAATGTAAAGGATGATGAGGGCACCATAGAGGGCGCCATAGGCAGGAATCCCAATGACCGCAAGAAAATGGCCATCAATGAGAAGAATGGCAAGCCGGCCGTCACACATTATAAGGTGCTTGAACGCTTTGGTGACTACACATATATGCAGTTTAAGCTTGAGACCGGCAGAACACACCAGATACGCGTGCATATGGCAAGTATTAATCATCCCTTGCTTGGAGATATGCTGTATTCGAGCTATTCCCCGACGAAAAACCGCTTCAAAGGCCTTGAAGGACAGTGCCTGCATGCAAAAACAATAGGGTTTGTGCACCCAAAAACCGGTGAATACATGGAATTTGATGCACCTTTACCAAAATACTTTGCCAATTTGCTTAAAGTGTTATATAATATAAATAACAAATAAATTGAATTATCACATAGTGATATAGTATTAATTATTTATATAAGGGGGTCTGAATTATGGGATCAAACGAAATTTACACAATAGGAAGAGAATTTGGAAGCCTCGGAAAACAGGTCGGACAAGATTTAGCTAAAAGACTTGGAATTAAATTTTATGATAAAGAGCTCTTACAGAAGGCAGCTAAGGAATCAGGACTTTGCGAGGAAATATTTGAGTCGCATGACGAAAAGCCTACAAACAGCTTTTTATATTCGCTGGTCATGGACACCTACACAGGTGGCTCTTATTCCACAGCACCGTTTCTTGATATGCCTCTGAATCACAAGGTATTTTTAGCACAGTTTGATGCTATCAAAAAGATTGCGGCAAATGAATCCTGTGTTATTGTAGGCCGCTGTGCAGATTATGCTTTAGCAGACGAGCCGCATTGTCTCAATATCTTCATACGTTCCAACATGGACGACAGAATTAAAAGAGTAAGTGAAAGACTCAATGTCACGGAGAACAAGGCTAAGGACATAATTAAGAAAAAAGATAAAGAGCGCTCAAGCTATTACAATTACTATACCAGTAAAAAATGGGGAGACGCAAGAAGCTATGATTTGTGCCTGAACACAAGCCAGATATCAGTTGAGGACTCAATCGAGCTTATACTTAAATACAGGGAATGCATGAGAAATCACAATAAATAATTGTATTGTTGTATAGAAAGCTATGGATTTAAAGCCATCGGAACTGATGCAAATAGAGGTTTCGGTGGCTTATTCTTGTATTATTATAAAAGGTATCTTCGAAGCATGCATCAATGATACCTTTTGACCCTTTAATCATAATATTGTTGTGCGTATCGAAATTGCAGGTATTATGCAAAAAATAAGCATATGTATGTTTTTTATTGTAGTACCTTAGTACTTTTATAAGGTCATTTATTCGTTAAACTTGTGTTTAGCGAATAAATGTGTACCGCTAAAAAATTAGTACCTCTCCGCTTGCAGTACATTAAAAAGACGGTTGAAAAATCAGCCGTCTTTTATATTTGGAATTTATGATTTTATTATGAAATAGATAACACATCCTCCACAATCTGCTCTGCAGTCAGATGATTATCCTTAAGCACTGCATCCACATCATACCTGTCAAGAAATTCCTTCTTCAATCCATAATTCATCACTTTCATATTGCTTGCACCATAGAATCGTGCGATTTTTTCACCAAAGCCGCCATCTAAAATACCATCCTCTAAAGTAATAACAGTATCATGATTTTGCTTAAGCTTAGTCAAAAGCGCCTCATCCAATCCGGTGATGTAATACGGATTGATTACAGTTGCATTGATTCCGGCTTCTTCTTTAAGAAGCTTCGCAGCCTCCTTTGCCAGTTCAAAGAAGGTTCCCAGACCGATAATCGCAATCTTTTCTCCTGTCTGAGCCACCTCATATCTGTTGAGTCTGCCAAAATCCTTTGTCACCCTTGAACCATCTGAAATCATCGGTCCGCCCGGCAGCTTTATTGCAACCGGATAAGATGTCTGCTCCATACTCCAGTCGAGCATGGCCAGATACTCCTCCTTTGTTGCCGGTGCCAGATATACCAGATTTGGAATATTTGAAAGCATCGGAATATCCTGAAAGCCTAAGTGTGTAACGTCATTCATTCCATATACGGAACCCTGATATATTACCATTGTAATCGGACTGTTATTGATGCAGACATCCTGTGATACCTGGTCAAAGGTTCTCTGTACAAACGAACTGTATACACCATAAAATGGTTTACCACCATTTACTGCGACACCTGATGCCAGTGCCACTGCAGTCTCCTCTGCAATACCTACATCGACAAACTGACTGCCAGCCTCTTTTCTCTTATCCTCTGTAAAGCCCATAACAGTCGGCGTACCGGAAGTAATTGCAACAACAGAAGAATCATTTTTCATCTTTTCAAGCAGATATTCACAGGTCACAGAAGAATAATCCTCTTCCACATTGTTAAATAGCGGCTTTCCTGTTTCTATATCGAACGGACCGCTGTAATGCCACTGCTCCTTACATTTTTCTGCTGGTGCATAGCCCTTGCCCTTAAGTGTGTTTATATGCACTACAACCGGTTTAGTGCTGTCCTTGACCTCTTTAAATGCCTTAATAAGAGCTGCAACATCGTTGCCCCTGTCCACATACACATAGTCAAGTCCCATAGCCTTAAACAGATTGCATTCTGCCTGACCGTCAGTCTTTCGAAGCAGAGCAAGATTCTGATAGAGACCTCCATGATTTTCAGCAATCGACATATCGTTGTCATTTACTATAATAATAAAATTGCTTTGAAGCTCAGCAGCAAAATCAAGTCCCTCAAGTGCTTCTCCTCCGCTTAATGAGCCGTCTCCGATGACAGCAATCACATTGCCGTTTTCACCCTTTAAGTCCCTTGCCTTTGCAAGACCTGCAGCCAGACTGACCGACGTTGATGTATGTCCGACTGTAAAAAAATCATGCTCGCTCTCGTTTGGATTTGTATAGCCTGACACATCATCATAGTGCTGTTCAGACAAATACGCTTCCTTACGCCCCGTAAGCATCTTATGAGGATAACTCTGGTGCGATACATCATAAACAATCTTGTCCTTAGGTGATTCAAATACATAATGTAAAGCGATTGTCGCCTCTACCATTCCAAAATTCGGCCCAAAATGTCCGCCATGCTTACTTGCTCTTACCAAAAGGGCATCTCTTATCTCCTGCGCCAGCACCGGCAGTTCATCTATCTTAATTTTCTTTACATCTTCTGGTCCGTTAATTTTCTCAAGATACATATTATATTTTGTCCTCCTGTTTGTCCCAGGTCAATACACCTGTCTTTATCGCATTCTCGTATTTAGAAATTTTATACTGTAAGCGTTCCATCGTGTTTTCAATCTGTTTTTTCTGCTCATCAAGCTGCTCGTATTGCTCCTTGAGAAGCTGACACCTCGCTTCAAATGTAGCATCTCCCATCTGAAAAAGCTTGATATATTCTATAAGCGCCTCCTTTTTGATTGTTACAATGAAACTATATCACTTGGAGTCCACTCCAAGTCAAGAGCTTTTCACATGTTTTGTATACATAAGAAAATTATCGTGTTATAATCTCAATAATAAAATTTAAAAAGATTTACACTTGGAGGAAAAATATGAACTATACAGAATGTATCGAAAATGCCAGACCACGTCTTGGAAAATACTGCAAGGCATGTCCTGAATGCAACGGCCGCGCATGCAAAAACCAGATGCCCGGTCCCGGCTCAAAGGGTATCGGTGACACAGCCATACGCAACTATGACAAATGGAAGGAAATCCGTGTAAACATGGATACTATTGCCGAAAATAAGCCTGTAGACACCTCTCTCTCACTCTTCGGCCGTACTTTTAAATATCCGGTATTTGCAGGTCCTGTCGGTGCGGTACAGCTGCACTACGGAGACTGTCTGGATGATGTGGCATACAACGATATCCTCGTGTCAGCCTGTGCCGAGAACGGCATCGCAGCTTTCACAGGCGACGGAACTGACCCAAATGTCATGGTTGCAGCCACCAAGGCTATCAAAAATGCAGAGGGTGCAGGAATACCTACCGTAAAGCCATGGAACATTGAGACCATACGTGAGAAAATGAAGCTGGTACATGAATCAGGCGCATTTGCAGTAGCTATGGATATCGATGCAGCCGGTCTTCCATTCCTCAAAAATCTTGATCCGCCAGCCGGAAGCAAAACAGTTTCAGAGCTTTGTGATATCATACAGATGGCCGGAACCCCATTTATTGTAAAGGGAATTATGACCGTAAAGGGTGCGCTTAAAGCAAAAGAGGCAGGCGCAAGCGCTATTATTGTATCAAATCACGGTGGACGTGTGCTGGATCAGTGTCCTGCCACTGCTGAGGTGCTTGAAAGCATCGTAAAGGCTCTTGAAGGCTCAGGCATTAAGGTTCTTGTAGATGGTGGCATCAGAAGCGGCACAGACGTCTTTAAAGCCCTTGCACTGGGTGCAGACGGAGTTCTTATCGCAAGACCGTTTGTAACGGCTGTATACGGCGGTAAGGCCGATGGTGTACGTGCATACATAGACAAAATCGGTACAGAGCTTGAAGACACTATGAAGATGTGTGGTGTATCTTCGCTTGATGAAATCACAAGGGACTGTGTGATGACCTTCTAGTTTAAAAACGTGCTTCATGACTTTTCGTTTTTATATAAATTCTTCAAATAAAAGCACCATAACCGGCATCGTCACTACAGCACAAAGTGTTGTCACTACATTTATTGCGCTGGCATACCTTGAATCATTGCCATACACCTAACACATCTGTGTGACAGTCGATGCCGAAGGCGTAATAACCGCCAAGAAAACAATAAGCATAATCTTTGGCGCATCTGCAGAAAGATATGCCATATGGCTGATTTTAATAAGAATAAGCGATATCAACGGAACCAGAAGCATCCTGAGAAAGGTAACAAAATACACCCTTCTGTTGGCAAAAACCTTCTTCAAATCCATCCCTGCAAAAAGCATGCCTGTCACAATCATGCTGGCAGGTCCAATCATACTGCCGACAGAACCGATTGTGTCATTGATAAGCTGCGGCAGATGAATCCTTGTAAAGAAAAGCACCACACCTATTACTATGGAAATCATATTGATATTAAGGACAATCTTTCGCCAGTCATAGGAGCTTTCACGGCTTATAATCTTTTTGCAGTGTGTCCACAAAAATACCAGCTGCACACTCATGAAAGCACAGCCGTAGAGCACCCACTCCTGCCCCAGTATAAATGTCACAATCGGAACAATCAGATTGCCTGAATTTGAATAATAAACTGATGCGACCTCCACCTCATTCATATGGAAAAGCCTGCCCATAGCAGAAATGATAAACAGCAAAACTAACTGCAAAATCACCGATGCCACAAATGCAATCAAAAGACCTCTCACTGTTTTTGAAGTGTAATCCACCTGAAAGGCATTGATAATAACACACGGTATAATCAGATACAGCACAATCTTTGATAAAACCTTGCTGTCCTCATCCTTCACAATACCTGCTTTCACGATAATAAAACCCATTAAAATCATGATAAAAAGCTCTATTATCTGTTCCATTAAAAGTATACTGATATGCATAAAAATCATCTCCTGCTCTAAATATCTATGTCTTAAAAGGCATGCATATCTAATTCATAATTTATAAATCTATAATCTCGTAGTCCACTTTGAACAATCCCACACATCCGTCGCAAGTCCATCATAGAAATCCGGCTCGTGGCATACCATCAGTATGCTGCCTTATATTCCTTTAAGGCACGCTTCAGCTCATCCTTAGCATCCACATCCAGATGGTTGGTAGGCTCATCCAGAAGCAGAATATTTGTCTCTCTGTTTATCAGCTTGCACAGGCGTACCTTTGCCTGCTCACCACCGCTTAACACACGCACCTGGCTTTCAATATGCTTTGTGGTCAGGCCACACTTGGCAAGCGCGCTTCGCACCTCGTACTGCGAAAATGCAGGAAACTCGTTCCATATCTCCTCAATACATGTGGTTGTAACCGACTGATCCATCTCCTGCTCAAAGTACCCAATTTCCAGATAATCTCCAAGTGTAACACTTCCTGAAAGCGGCTTTATCAGCCCAAGAATACTCTTAAGCAATGTCGTCTTTCCGATGCCGTTTGCACCGGTAAGAACAATCTTTTGTTCCCTCTCCATCTCAAGGTCGAGAGCAGATGAAAGCGGATCATCATAGCCAATGACCAGTCCATTTGTCTGGAAAATATACCGACCCGGAGTACGCGCTGTCTTAAAGTTAAACTCCGGCTTTGGCTTTTCAGCAGCAAGCTCAATAACATCCATCTTGTCAAGCTTCTTCTGACGTGACATCGCCATATTCCTTGTAGCGACACGCGCCTTATTTCTCGCCACAAAATCCTTCAGCTCTTTAATCTCCTGCTGCTGTTTGTTGTACGCAGCCTCAAGCTGGGCTCTCTTCATCTCATAGACTTCCATAAATTTGTCATAATCCCCGACATACCTGTCGAGCTTCTTATTATCCATGTGATAGATGAGATTTACCACGCTGTTCAGAAACGGTATGTCGTGAGAAATAAGAATAAACGCATTCTCATAATCATTCAGATATCGCTTAAGCCACTCAATATGCTCCACATCCAGATAGTTGGTAGGCTCATCCAAAAGCAGAATATCCGGCTTCTCCAAGAGGAGCTTTCCCATCAGCACTTTGGTTCTCTGACCACCGCTTAAATCGGTAACGTCTTTATCAAGCCCCAGGTCTAAAAGTCCAAGAGCCCTTGCAACCTCCTCAACCTTTGCATCGATCATATAGAAATCATGCATGGTAAGCATGTCCTGAATCGTGCCGGCTTCCTCCATCAGCTTATTCATCTCGTCCTCGTCCACATCGCCAAGACGCGCATATATTTCGTTCATCTCATTTTCCATATCATAAAGGAAATCAAATGCAGAGGAAAGAACGGAGCCGATAGTCATGCCCTTATCAAGCGCTGTGTGCTGGTCGAGATAACCTACACGCACCTTCTTGGCCCACTCTATTTTGCCCTCATCAGGCATAAGCCTGCCTGTGATAATATTCATAAAAGTCGATTTTCCCTCACCGTTTGCACCGACAAGCCCTATGTGCTCGCCCTTCAACAGTCTGAAGGAAACATCCTCAAAAATAGCACGGTCGCCAAAACCATGGCTTAGGTGCTCTACGTTTAAAATACTCATGTATACCTCCTTGACCCTTATCAAATGTCAGTTTAATTCTTCTTATCATTTATTTGTATCCAAATTTATCGGTTCAAAATATTTGCATTTATTATTTGATCCATATTCTTAACTATAAACTTTTGTGCAGCTTCTCCATATATAATCCTAATATACTCTAAACCTCTATTATTCTTTTCTTTATATGCAGTTATACCTATATTTTTTCCCTTTTCAGTAGGATAAGTGGCAGGGGTTTTTATTTCAGTATTATATTCTCTTTTTAAATAATCATTTTCTTTTAACCAATCTGTAATTATTTACTGTGAAACATTAACTTCTGGGTAGCTAAAAAAGCGCAGACTCCCCCTATACAAACTTTAATAGACTTTTTTCACTTAACTGGAAGCCTTATGCGGCAACTACAGGGGCTTCCCATCCAAGAGCTTTTAACTTTTTGAGATACGCATTGATCTTGCGTTCCTTATTGAACTGATTATAGTAATCCGCTCCCAGATCCTTGAAGGTCACTCCTTCTTTGAGGATGTGATAAATGGCTATCAGTATAGTATGAGCTATTGCAACATATGCCCGCTTTTTCCCACGATGTGCACTAATCCGCATGAACTGTGCATAGAAGTATGACATCTTGTTCCTCACTGCACTGTGTGCACATATGACAAGCGTTTCTCTCAGCAGAGCGTTTCCCTTTCGGGTCTTTCCGGACTTTCGCTTTTTGGCACTCTCGTTATCACCCGGACATAATCCAGCCCATGACGCAAGGTGTCTATCACTTGGAAATCGCTCCATGTCCGTGCCAAGGACAGAGATGATTGCCTGTGCACTGGTGTTTGCAATACCGGGAATGTCCTGAATAACTTTCGCAGCCTGCTTTTCTTGCGGCTTCATGAAGCTATCAATGTCATCATCAAGCTCTTTAATGATTGCATTGAGTTCATCAAGGTGTTTGAGCAGAAGTCGCATCATTTTTCGCTGGATGTCAGACATGACTCCGTTTAGGTCATCAATAATCTGTTCCTTTGATGCTTTCAGGTTATGGGCTATGACTTTCTTTTCATAGAGAATGTCATATTCAGCAGAGTCAATCTGTTTTCCTGAAGTATGTGCTCCAGGATGTTCCTGCACTCTTGCCGTTGATATCCGTAATCGTACCGGATATCTTGATGTTGGCTCCTTCCAGCATCTTTTGGAGCCTGTTCAGTTCACGGTTACGTTCCCCGACAAGGCTCTTGCGGTAGCGGACGAGTTCCCGCAGCTCACGCTGGTCTTTGTCCGGGATATAACTTGCCTGGAGCAGACCGTGCGTAAGGAGATCAGCAATCCATTCCGCATCCTTTACATCCGTCTTCCGGCCGGGCACTGCCTTCATATGGCGGGCATTTACCACAATCGCATTCAGGTCAGAAGATTCAAAGATGTTGTATAGGGGCTTCCAATAGGAAGCTGTGCTTTCCATGGCAACCATTTCACAACCGCCATCCTTAAGCCAGTCAGCCATTTCCAGAAGTTCTCTGGTTGTTGCACCGAATTCACGAATCTCCTGCGTGTTGCCTTTTTTAAAGCAGGCGACAATGAGCTTCTTGTGCACATCAATACCACAACATTTGTCGTAAACTTTTTCCACAATAGCACCTCCAATGGATAGAATTTACGGCATGGCTTCCTGTCTTTTGATATTTTACTGTACGTCCTTCTGCCGTAGTGCGGCTGGACAGATGGTGGTGCAAATGAGGAAGCCTATATTCAGTTTTATAGGCGGCTACAAGCCCAGATAAAAATCGAACTTTGCCGTTATCTTTAGTATACACCTGAAACTACGGCAAGCAACTGAAAACCCAGTCATGTCCCATATATGTTTCATTTATGGTGGTGCCAAGTATGCGAGGCATGAAAGTTTTATAGGAAATTTTAGTGTGTACAGATGTATCAATCATTTCATTAAGCTGTTCAACAAATTTTGTGATAGTTTTATCAGATTTATATTCAAATGAATCCAACTTTTGAATAGGAAAATCAATCTTTTTAATACGCGGTTTTCTTCCTATATAACCATCATTCTTCTTAACTTCTTCCAAACGTCTTTCACAAACTCATACATTCTTGTGACATTTTGAATTATTAAGAACTGCATCATCTTCAAGCGGCATGTTATTTACCGGATTATTTCCATTTACTATCCTTTGAATATATAAAATAGCTGTTTCTAGCTTTTTAATATCTACCATTTCCATGTAACAACCTCTTTTTCTAAATATTCTTTTAATTGTTTCATTTCTTTTATACCAATATATTTCGAATAATGAAGCCCTTCATAAGTAGAATGTAACACAGGATATCTCTCTTTTGTTCTAAGGATTAAATGCTTATTGATCATCCATTCAATTATTGTATCAATATCATCATATGACATATTTTTTAATTGCCCATATTCCGGAATCTGAATTAAGTTATTATCAATAATTATCTTATTATTACATAATGTGTACCCAATGTCAAGGACATTTAGTTTTTATTTTCCAAATATTTGGACACTAAGTTTTATGGAATTCCAGGATTCATACAATGAGTTTTGTAGAATCAAGAAATTCGTACAATGAGTTTTGTTTTCAGGTGACTTGATAGAGCATACATCTCAGTCTGTATTGTCTTGCTTAATTCCTAATTCCGAAGGACGCTTAAGGATTGCTGGAACCTTAGGCGGGTTTGCAATTGCAAGCGGAT